>Ga0308170_10000180_pt1 | contig 113418 bp, 69 predicted proteins | sample PhyBR2_2_FD_202136 | JGI IMG/M metagenome (GOLD analysis project Ga0308170, IMG submission 202136) | Phyllosphere microbial communities from UC Gill Tract Community Farm, Albany, California, United States - DLSLSB.R2 | ecosystem: Host-associated > Plants > Phyllosphere > Unclassified | place... | reverse complement strand
TACTCGGGTGCTTACACACCAGTGCGGGCTACGGTCTCTTTCCCGTGGGCACGTCTAAGCGTAGACGCACCCATGTTTGCTGCGCGACAGCGCGGCGTCTGGACGACGGGGGATCTCCTACGGACCTCATCCGGGCCCCAATTCGTAGGCGATACGCAGATCCAGTGTAGGAGCGCGCTTGCCCGCGAAGGCATTTTGCCTGCGAGGAATTAACCGCCTGACCTGATGCGTTCGCCAGCAAGCCGGCTCCTACGGACCTTATCCGCGCCAAGAATCATGGCCATTGCACAGACCCACTGTAGGAGCGCGCTTGCCCGCGAAGGCATTTTGCCTATGAAGAATCAATCGCCTGACGCCCTGCATACGCGGGCAAGCGCGCCACGACATTGGTTGCGTGCATGGTGATTCGTGGCTGAACGCGCAAAAAAAAGGCGCCCCGCAGGGCGCCTTCTTGTCTGACTCGGTATCAGTGAGCCAGCGCTTTCTGGGCATTGATTTCGATGCGTTTTGGCTTGGCTTCTTCAGGCACCAGACGCAGCAGGTCAATGTTCAGCAGGCCGTTGGCCAAAGCAGCATTTTTGACCTCGATGTGGTCAGCCAGGCGGAACGACAGCTTGAAGGCACGCTGGGCGATGCCCTGATGCAGGAAGGTCACGCCTTCTGCCGTGTTCTCGCGCTTGCTGCCAGTGACGGTCAGCACGCCCTTCTCGACTTGCAGCTCCAGATCTTCCTCCTGGAAACCCGCCGCCGCGATGACAATGCGGTATTGGTCGTCAGCGTGTTTCTCGACGTTGTAGGGAGGATAGCTGCTGGCCGACTCGTTGCGGGCCGCCGATTCGAACAGATCGTTGAAGCGGTCAAAGCCAACCGAGTGACGGAACAGTGGAGCCAGGGAAAATGCAGTAGTCATTTGAAAATCTCCTGATAAATCAGCAAGTGGTTATCTCCGCGACCCGACTTCGGCATCGCGTAATCCCAAAATAGGGACGGCCATTTACGTTTCAAGAGTCCTTCAAAAAAAATTTTCAGGCAGCTTCCGACACCTTCACACCCAGCATCAGGCTGATCCGCTCGCAGTCGGTTTCACGGCGTAACGCGTCAAAAAGCACGGTGGCTTCCGGGTAGCTCTTGGTCAGCAACACCACCCACTGCTTGAGCCGGCCCGGTGCCTGAACGCGGGTCATCTTGGCCATCGCCTGCAGCCAGAAATCACGCAAGAGCGGCTGCAATTCAGCCCACGTCATGGCCACCACCTCGCGTCCGGCTTGCGCAGCGGCAATCTGTCGGCCCAGGTCAGGGCGCGCCACCAGACCGCGACCGATCATGATGTCGCGGGCTCCGCAGATCTCGCGGCAGCGTCGCCAGTCCTCAACGGTCCAGATTTCGCCATTGGCGATGATCGGGATTTTAACCACGTCCTGAATCTTGCCGATCCACTCCCAGTGCGCAGGCGGTTTGTAGCCGTCAACCTTGGTGCGGGCGTGAACCACAATGTGCTCGGCGCCGCCGGCTTCCAGCGCACGCGCGCAGTCCAGCGCCGGTTCGGTGCTGTCGTAGCCCAGGCGCATCTTGGCGGTGACCGGAATGTGCGCGGGCACGGCACGGCGGACATGGCTGAGGATGTCGTGCAGCAGCTCCGGTTCCTTGAGCAACACCGCGCCGCCCCGGGACTTGTTGACGGTCTTGGCGGGGCAACCGAAGTTCAGATCAATGACCGGCGCGCCCAGCTCGGCCGCAAAGGCTGCGTTCTCGGCCAGGCACACCGGATCCGAACCCAGCAGTTGCACGCGAAGCGGAACGCCGGCGCGGGTTTTCGAGCCCTGCAGCAGTTCAGAAGCGAGTTTGTGGAAGTAATGCTCCGGCAGCAGGCGTTCAGTCACCCGAATGAATTCGGTGACGCACCAGTCGATACCGCCGACCTGAGTCAGCACGTCGCGCAGGATGTCGTCGACCAGACCTTCCATGGGCGCCAGAGCAATTTGCATGGGTCACACTCGAAAAAAAGTCCGGCAGTTTACGCAGAGGCCGGCGGATTGGATACGGTTTACGCGCGCCGGACGTCAGGTGACTGCGCCGTGTAGCCCGCGAGCGTATCCGTCGATGAACTCGACAGGCATGCGCTTGGGCTTGCCCGACGACAGTTCAATGCAGACAAAAGTGGTTTGCGCGCGCAGCAGCGTGACGCCGTCACTGGGCCGTTTGAGCTGAAAGCGCCGGGTCATCTTCAAGCGCTGATCCCAGTCCACGATCCAGGTGGCCAGTTGCAATTCATCGTCCTGATAGGCGCTGGCCAGGTAGTCGATCTCATGCCGCACCACGGCCATCGCCCGGTCGAGCCGCCGGTACTCGCTCAGGTCCAGACCCAACTGCTGAGAATGCCGCCATGCACAGCGTTCAAGCCAGGTGACGTAGACGGCATTATTGGCGTGGCCCAGTCCGTCGATGTCCTCTTCGCCGACCTGCAGGTCAATCACAAACGGCGTTGCCAGATCCCAGACCATCTCTTCCCTGCCCTTTTCACTTGATCGTGCGGGCAGTGTAATCAAAAGCAGCGGACAAACCGATGACGGTCTTGCTTCGCCGGACTCACGGGGTGTTCACACGGGCCTCTTCCCGGCTGAAGCCGGTCCCACTAACGCACCGCGCGCATTCGGTGGGACCGGCTTTAGCCGGGAAGGCGTCGGATGTCACACCGCCAAATCGAAGGTGCCTGCCGTCACACCGCCAAATTGAGGGTGAATGCGCTGGCCTCTTCCCGGCTGAGGCCGGCCCCACAGTGGCGCTGTGCGCCTCAGAGCACCGCTGATTTGGCCGCCCTGAGCACTCGATCTGACAGTTCGCTGGGCCCCAGGGCTCTGGCGAGCGCCAGACCACCGACCATCAAGGCGATATCGGCCAGGGTCTTGTCGGCCTCTTCAGGGCTGGCGGCGAGCTGCGCCACCATTAGCTCGACATGCTCCGACAAAGCGTCGCGAAAATCTTCGGATAACCGCGTCATCTCCCCTATCGCCGTCGGCAGCGGGCACGCGTGCCCTTGAGCGTCACGGTGCCTGCGCGACAGGTAAAACGCCGCCAACAGCGCGCGCCGCTCCTCGCCCGGCAGTCGATCGTCGATACTTGCGACCATCTGGCGGCGCTCAGCCAGCAACTGGCTGAACGCTTCAAGCATCAGCGCTTCCTTGCTGTCGAAATGGGCGTAGAAACCGCCCACGGTCAGCCCGGCAGCGCCCATGATCTCGCTCACGCTGGGTTCAATCGGCCCACGGGCAATGAGCGCAGTGCTGGCAGCAGTGAGAATGCGTTCTCGGGTGAGTGCTTTTTTATCGTTCATGTCCGCCTCCCGGATGATGACGATAATATTATCTTCATCATTTGCATTGGCAAGGACGATTCCGGCTTTTGAGATGGACGACAGGTGAGGTGCGCACGCAGCGGGGCAGTACAAAGAGGGACAAGAAGCTGGACGCACGCAGAACGGCAGGTCCGAAAAAACAAAAGGGCCATTCAATAATCGAATGACCCTTGGTCTCGCAGAGCGAGAAATCGTGGCGTCCCCTAGGGGACTCGAACCCCTGTTACCGCCGTGAAAGGGCGGTGTCCTAGGCCACTAGACGAAGGGGACGCAAAACCTTCAGTCAGGTTTGTCGCGAAACAATGACAAACCCTGGCGAAATTGGTGGAGCTAAGCGGGATCGAACCGCTGACCTCCTGCATGCCATGCAGGCGCTCTCCCAGCTGAGCTATAGCCCCGGTTTTACGCCTCTCGGCGGAGATCAGCCTAAACAGCGCATCACTCGGTAAAACTGGCGTCCCCTAGGGGACTCGAACCCCTGTTACCGCCGTGAAAGGGCGGTGTCCTAGGCCACTAGACGAAGGGGACGTAACCCTTGCGTACTGAATCGGTGCTGGTTCCGAAGCAGTACAAGCTTCGAGGCGGTGACGCATACCTTGCAGCTTCTAATTTGGTGGAGCTAAGCGGGATCGAACCGCTGACCTCCTGCATGCCATGCAGGCGCTCTCCCAGCTGAGCTATAGCCCCACAATACACTTGCAGATGACGCCGCGTTACCGCGTGTGTCTGCGTTGCCGTGTGGACGGGGCGCATATTAAGTGCGACCCGGAAAGCTGTCAAACTCTTTTTAAAACAATTCCAAAAGAATTTTCCGGGATAACAATCACTTACCGCCACCCGGAAAATGCCCCCGAAGATCGGCCACTGCAACTTGCGCAGCGGCCACGGCGCGGTCAGCCAATGGCGCCGAGCACTTTCTCCCACTCTTTGTTCTCTTTTTTCGACACGCCGCCGAGCAGGTCCAGCGCCTGGCGCAGACGGAAGCGGGTCAGGTCCGGGCCCAGAATTTCCATCGCGTCAGTGACCGATACCGAGTTCGCCTGACCGGTGATGGCCGCGAACATCAATGGCATGGCGTCGCGCAGCTTGAGCTCCAGGTGCTCGACCACCGCCTGGATGCAACCGGTGATTCTGTCCTTTTCCCACTGGCGCAGCGATTCGAGCTTCCACAGGATCAGCTGAATGACCTGACGCACCTGCTCTGGCGAAAGCTTCTTGTGCTCGAACAACTTGGCGTCCGGGGTCACACCGCCGGCAAAGAAGAAGCCGCCCAGCGGCGCAATCTGGCTGAAGGTTTCGACGCGGCCCTGCACGTGGGGTGCGATCTTCATCATGTAGTCACTGTTGAACGCCCACGTCTGCACGCGGCTGGCGAACTCCTCCACCGGCAGCTCACGCAGCCATTGGCCGTTGAGCCACGACAGCTTCTCGATGTCGAAAATCGGCCCGCCCAGCGACACACGGCTCAGGTCGAAGTGCTCGACCATTTCGTCCAGCGAGAACTTCTCGCGCTCATCGGGCATCGACCAGCCCATGCGGCCCAGGTAGTTGAGCATCGCCTCGGGCATGAAGCCCATGCGCTCGTAGAACGTTACCGAGGTCGGGTTCTTGCGCTTGGAGAGCTTGCTCTTGTCGGGATTGCGCAGCAGCGGCATGTAGCACAGCGCCGGCTTGTCCCAGCCGAAGTACTCATACAGCAGAATCAGCTTGGGCGCCGACGGCAGCCACTCTTCGCCGCGCAGGACGTGGGTGATGCCCATCAGATGGTCGTCGACGACGTTGGCCAGGAAGTAGGTCGGCAGCCCGTCGGTTTTCATCAGGACCTGCATGTCCATGCGGTCCCACGGGATTTCGACGTCGCCGCGCAGCATGTCCGGCACCACGCACACGCCTTCACTCGGCACCTTCATGCGGATCACATGGGGCTCGCCTGCAGCCAGGCGACGCTCGACTTCTTCTTTGGGAAGCAGCAGCGCGCGGCCGTCATAACGCGGGGTTTCACCACGGGCCATCTGCTCGGCGCGCATCTGGTCAAGCTCTTCGGCGGTGCAGAAGCACGGGAAGGCATGGCCGGCATCAACCAGTTGCTGCACGTATTGTTTGTAGATATCGCCGCGTTCGCTCTGGCGATACGGGCCGTGGGGGCCGCCGACGTCAGGCCCTTCGCTCCACTCGATGCCGAGCCAGCGCAAAGCGTCGAAAATCTGTTGTTCGGACTCGCGGGTCGAGCGCAGTTGATCGGTGTCTTCGATGCGCAGGATGAATTCGCCGCCGTGCTGTTTGGCGAAGCAATAATTGAACAGCGCGATGTAAGCCGTGCCAACGTGAGGGTCGCCGGTGGGCGATGGCGCGATGCGGGTGCGAACGGTGGTCATGGAAAATCCCGAATAGGTCGAACAAGCCGCGAATCTTAACAGGCGCGGCCTGCGCGGCTCCAGCGTCGGTGCTTGACGGGCCGCAGAATCGTGACAATGCAAGGACTGGCGGCCCCGCCCTCCCCGCCGGGAACGAATTAACAGAGTCTTCCAGCGAATGCTGCGCGATCATGGCCGGCCATGATCGCGACGATGTGGTCGTGCTGATCGCCCTGGCCGTTTTTGCCCAGTGGACGGGCTGGCCAGCGAACCGGAAGATGCCGAGTTCATCAAGCATCTTTTTCCAATCCGTAGAAATGAAGGGACAGTGTTGTAGTCCACTTCTGAAAAGCGCCGACCCTGCTCCTTTTTTGTTTCTGAGTTCAGACAACGCAGCTCAAAGCGTTTAGATTACGCCGTTTCTCAAATAGCAGGACAAGGAATGTCTGACGCACTCTGGGCCGCTCGGGTGGGCGATGCGTTGTCGCACACCTCAATGATGGCCGACATTCTCGGGGGCGTGCTGGAGGTGGCTGCCAACGTTGCCATCGGCGCACTGGCTACCGCTGCGGTGGTCGCGGCGACAGGAATTACGGTGGCCACCGGCGGCATCGGCGCCTGCGTGCTGGGCGCGGTGGTCGGACTGGTTGTCGGTGTGGTGATGAGCAAGACCGGGGCCGACAAGGGCCTCGGTTCGTTGTGCGAGGACATCGCCAACGGCCTGTTACCGCCCACGCCTCAGGCGAATATTTCGACGGGCTCCACCGACACGTTCATCAACGGCATTCCCGCCGCGCGCGCGGCAGGGAGCGTGCCCTCGAAGCAGATGCCAGCGGGCTCACCTGACATTGCAGAAGCCGAGGGGCACGAATCCCAGGAGGAACCGGGCTTTCTCGATATGGCCAAGGGGTTCTTCGCACAGATGTGGCGCCCCACCGTCGCGACGCCGGGCCCGGGCGTCGTGCCCAAGCCGCTGGACCTGGTGCTCTGCACGCGGCACCCGCCGATGCCACCCCAGATGCTTGCCGAAGGTTCGGACAAGGTCACCATCAATGGCCAGCCCGCCGTGCGCAGCGGCGACCGCAGTACGTGCGACGCGACAGTCGTGTCCTCGGGGCTGATATCGCCCAACGTGCGCATCGGCGGCGGCAAGGTGGTGGTGCGGGAAATCCGCAGCGGCAAGACGCCCGGGGTTGGCCTGGCGATCACCGCGCTGATGATGCTCAAGGGCAGCAAGGGCAAGTTCCTCAGCAACCTGCCGTGCATGCTGCTCAGCGGCGTGAATGCTTTTGTCGTCAGTTCGGCCATGGGTGCGCTGACCAATGCCATCGCCGGTTCACCAAATCCGGTCCACGCCGCGACCGGCGCCAAGGTTCTGGGCGGCGTTGAAGAGCTGGACTTCGTGCTGCCGGGCATCCTGCCCATTGAGTGGCAGCGCTTTTACAGCAGCCGTGATGAGCGCAGCGATGGCCTGTTCGGCACGGGCTGGAGCGTGGCATTCGAGGTCAGCGTGAACATCGAAGCCCATCCGCAGGGCGGCGAACGGCTGATCTACATCGATGAGCAGGCGCGCAGCATCGACATGGGGGCGATCCCGCTTGGCGGCGCGGTATTCAGCGCAGGCGAAGGGTTGGCCGTGAAACGGCATGGCAATGGTCAGTTGCTGATCGAGAGCGAGGACGGGATCTATCGGCTGTTCGAGCCGACGCCAGGGGTTTCTTCGTTGCTGCGCCTGACTCAGTTGGGTGACCGCAACGACAACCGCATTTATCTGGATTACGACGCGCAAGGTCGGCTGGCTCAACTGCGCGATACGTTTGATGCGTTATGCGTATCGCTGGCGTATTCGGCGCAATGGCCAGGACGAGTTGAACGTGTCGAGCGCGTGTTCAGCGATCGGACCCGGGAAGCTCTGGCGAGCTATGCCTACGACGCTGTCGGCGACCTGGCCGAGGTTCGCGATATCTCTGGCACGGTACAGCGACGTTTTGCCTACGACAGCAGGCGGCGCATGGTCGAGCATCAACTGCCGACCGGCTTGCGCTGTTTTTATCAATGGATGCTGATTGATGGGCTCGAATGGCGCGTGGTTCGTCACTGGACTGACGAAGGCGATGAGTACCGCTTCGACTACGACCTGGACGCTGGCAGCACGCAGATCACCGACAGCCTGAACCGGCGCAGCACGCGGCTGTGGAACAGTCAGCATCAGATCATTGGGTACACCGACAATCTTGGCCAGACCTGGGAGTTTACCTGGAACGACGAGCGTCAGTTGCTCTCTGCTGTCGATCCACAAGGCGGCAAGTGGTCGTACAGTTACGACGACGCTGGCAATCTCAGTGCCACCGAGGATCCGCTTGGACGCAGTGATTCCACGGTCTGGCTGGAGCACTGGTCGTTGCCCCTGGTTGAAACCAACGCCGCCGGCAACAGTTGGCAATACCGCTACGACCCGCGTGGCAATTGCACTCAGGAGACCAACCCGCTGGGGCATGTCACGCGCTATGGCTACGACGCGCGCGGCCAGGTGATCGAAATCATCGACGCCATCGGCAAGCGCAAACAGCTGCGCTGGAATGAATTCGGCCAGTTGATTCAGCACGTGGATTGCTCGGGTTATCCTACGGCCTTCAGCTACGACCAACGCGGTTACCTGCAGGGCATCACCGACGCGCTGGGCGAGCGCACGCTTTATCAGCACAACGCCCAAGGGTGGCTGCTGCGCAGTCAGCTGGCGGATGGTAGGGCTGAACATTACTCGCGTGATGCCAGCGGATTGCTCACCGGTTATACCGACCCGTCCGGCGATACCACAAGCTATGAATACGACCGCCGGGGTCAGGTACGGCAACGCCTCGACGCGCACAAGCGCCAAGTGCAGTTCAGCTACGACGCCTTCGGCCGGTTGCAGGCGCTGACCAACGAGAATGGCGAGAGTTATCGCTTTGTCTGGGATGCCGCTGATCGGCTGATAACGCAGCAAGATCTGGATGGCAGCCAGCGGCGTTATGGCTACGACGCGCTGAGTCACCCGGTTCGCATGGAACAGCTGCCTGCGCCCGATGAAAACCAGCGCGTTGCGGCTTCGAGTGTTCATTTACTGGAACGCGACGGAGTGGGCCGCCTGATCGCAAAAGTCACTGCCGACGGGCGCACTGAGTACCGTTATGACCCGCTGGATCAACTGATTGAGGTCGCGTTTACCGATGAATTGGGCCACCAACAAAAGCTGGGATTTGCCTACGACCCGATGGGTCAGTTGCTCAGCGAGCACTCGGCGGCTGGCGCGTTGCAGCATCACTACGACGAACTCGGCAACCTGACTCAAACGCTACTGTCTGATGGTCGGTGGCTAAATCGCCTGCATTACGGCAGCGGTCATCTGCACCAGATCAACCTCGATGGCCTCGTCATCAGCGACTTCGAACGTGATCGTCTGCATCGCGAAGTGCTGCGCAGCCAGGGACAGATCAGCACGCGCAGTCAATACGACCGCACCGGGCGTCTGCGTTCCCGGTTGCGTCGGGCTACTCATCAACCGCCGCAACTGCCTGCCGAATCGAGCAAGGAATTTGAATACGACCCCGCCGACAACCTGATCGGACGACTGCATCGCAACCGCCAGCGTGATCAGCGAACGCTGCTGCACTACGACGCGACGGCGCGGATCATGGCCAGTCAGGACAGCCCTCAGGGCCACAGCGAAACCTTCGCCTACGACGCCGCGGCCAACCTGCTCGACGGCCCGCAATCCCGCGCCGGGCGCGTGGTGCACAACAGACTGCTGACGTATCAGGACAAGCGTTATCGCTACGACGGCTTCGGGCGGATGATCGAAAAGCGCAGTGCCCGGCACGGCACCCAACGGTTTGCCTACGACGCCGACAGCCGCCTGATCGAAGTGCGCAACCCGAACGGCCACGTTGTGCGCATGACTTACGACCCGTTGGGCCGACGCATCGGCAAACGCGAACACGATCAACACGGCCAATTGCTCGGCGAAACGGTCTTCACCTGGGACGGCCTGCGCCTGCTGCACGAACAGCGCAACAGCCTGACCAGCCTGTATGTGTACGCCGATGGTAGCCACGAGCCCCTCGCCCGCATCGACGGAAGCGGCGCCCTGCAAAAAATTCGTTACTACCACAACGACCTCAACGGCCTGCCCGAGCAACTGACCGAATCTGACGGCCATGTCGTTTGGAACGCCCGTTATCGGGTGTGGGGAAACACCGCCGAAGAGGTCCGCGAGCCGTACTTCATCGAGGAACAGAATCTCAGATTTCAAGGCCAGTACCTTGATCGCGAGACCGGACTGCACTACAACACCTTCAGGTTCTACGACCCGGATGTGGGAAGGTTTACGACGCCGGACCCTATTGGGTTGCTGGGTGGGATAAATCTCTATCAGTACGCGCCGAATCCGGCTGGGTGGGTGGATGCCCTCGGTTTAAGCTGTACACCCAACAAAAAAACCTCTTATCAAGCGAAGAGCCGGCGAGATGCGTTCAGGCAGGCTAAGCGGGATGCTGGGATTCCAGTGAACCAGAAACCATCTAACTTAACGCGACCTGAGCTAATGGATGGAGATAAAAATGTGATTATTCAAAATGGAGTGCCATTAAAAACTAGGCAGTACTATTATTTAAACAATCGCGGAGAGACCATTGTTATCCAGGAACACAGCCTAGGTCATGCAAAAGCGACACCGGGACATGGCGGAGAACCCCACTTCAACGTAAGGCCAATAGAGAACGTAGGGACAGGTTATGTTCCTGGAACTCACGGGCATTATAATTTTTAGGAGTTGGGAATGAATATTCTAGACCACATAAATAACAACTTGTTTTTAAAAAAAATATTTTCTGATGGACTCAAAGAGAAGATCCTGATCGGCCAACTAGGGCTTGATGTCGAAGGTAGGTTTAGCATTAACCTGCACACTATGCAGAAGCCTTCAATCGAAATACCCAAATGGGGAGCTCACGGACATAATTATGATGTAATCGTGATCAAACTCCTCGGCAGCAATGCAACTGACCTATCTATAAAAAACTGGCGTAATATTTCTTACTCCCATTTTTTCGTAACCCAAGAGGATGGCAGATTACATTTGAGAGCAGGCGAAGGAAACTGGCATTTTAGCGCCTTGGTTGAAACTCTCGGATTTCAAGAGTGCAGCACTTATTTGTCATAGCCTTTAGAAAATTGGAGCGTGGGGCAAGGCAATTACGCTGAGCAATGGCCACGTCGTGCGCATGACTTACGACCCACTGGGCCGACGCATCGGCAAACGCCAACACGATCAACACGGCCAATCGCTCGGCGAAACGGTCTTCACCTGGGACGGCCTGCGCCTGCTGCACGAACAGCGCAACAGCCTGATCAGCCTGTATGTGTACGCCGACGGCAGCCACGAGCCCCTCGCCCGCATCGACGGAAGCGGCGCCCTGCAAAAAATTCGTTACTACCACAACGACCTTAACGGCCTGCCCGAACAACTCACCGAACCTGACGGCCATGTCGTGTGGCACGCGCGTTATCAGGTCTGGGGAAACACCGCCGAAGAGGTCCGCGAGCCGTACTTCATCGAGGAACAGAATCTCAGATTTCAAGGCCAGTACCTTGATCGCGAGACCGGACTGCACTACAACACCTTCAGGTTTTACGACCCGGATGTGGGAAGGTTCACGACGCCGGACCCTATTGGGTTGCTAGGTGGGATAAATCTCTATCAGTACGCGCCGAATCCGGTTGGGTGGGTGGATCCATTAGGACGGGCGCCAGTTAGTCCAAAAACAGTGCTGTTTTCTCAGGATGATATAAATCCGGTATTCGATGACGGCAGAAATGTAAATGAACTAAAGCACAAACTCATGAACACTCCCGAATATAACAATCAAGTTGAACCGATTCGCAAAGTCAGGTTAGGCGACCTTCCCATGCAGACTCAAGAGCGACTAATAGCGCAAGGCGCACACAAAGACTCTATATTTAGCCTGGACAACAGAGGCTTTATGCCGCCAAAGAAGCTGGAGTACCGAAAATTCCTTCGCGATGGGCCAGCGCTGCAGAGCTAAATGAAATAAAACTTGACCGAAGATTCACAACAAAAAACGGCGGAAAATCTCTAAAAATTCGAGGATGTGCATAAGTGAAAACCACACCAGTCAACACATCCTACGGCGTAATTTACGGTCGAAACGCGCTTATTATAAAAAATCACACCATTACATTCATGCCCTTTACCGCGACAATTAGATGCTCGCTCTCACTCGCGGCTTGCATACCTGCAGTATTGGACGTGCCGCCCGTTGATATGACGATAAGTTTTACGAAAATCAAAAAACTATGTATTTATAAAATCGATGACTATCCATATGAAAAGTACACATCATCGAGTTTTGACAAAATCACAGATGCAGATGTTGAAGATAGATACATACTATCCACATACGACTACGTGTTCGACATTACAGGAGAGCATGAAATTTATCAGAAAATCAAGCCGTCTTAAATCAAAGCTTCCCAGCGGGCAGACACCATGGCACCTATGATGAATTACTCATGACAACAGGGTCGTAGCTAAAGGCCGCCGCGCAACCCCGGACTCAAAGAAGCAAATTCAGACTATTGAGAAGACGATTGCGGTCAACGGCAGAAAGGACCTTGTAAAGTTAGTCGTAGATACAAAGGACAACTCTGTTATGACAATGTTTCCCGCTATAACAGGCCCTTGAGTCATGGAAATCAAAATCACCTTGTTACCCATCGATGATCAACTCAGCGGCTTTGAACTGGGGGACTTCTCGCTAAGCCATAACGGAGTGACCATCACCTCCGCCGGGAGAACGCCTAGTCAATCCATGATGATCTTCATTTTTATGAGCGACTTCTTAGAGATGTTAGGCGCGGTCACGAAAAGCGAATCAGAAAGCGCTCACAAAATAATCGCCGCCGACTCGTCATTTAGTCTGACCTTAACGAGGAGCGGACAGAACCTTGTCGTTGAGGAAAAAAACGCAACGATAGTTCTACCTCTGCAAGACTTTCTCAAAACCATTTATCTCTATATATACGAATGGCTGGAGCCGCTAAAGATTCGAATCGATACCAACGACCCAGCTCTCGCAGATCTGATCTCTGCGCTCAACAAGCTCAAAGAAATTTTTTGAGCATATGGCTGATTCCCTTTACGCAGCTGGCCTAAGCGACGCCTTTTTCACGCCTTGACGGCTGACATCCTCGACGGTGTGGTCGCGGGTACCGTGGAGGCGGTGCTTTGAGTGATTTGTCGGCGTTGCGATGAGCAAGACAGCGCCGACAAGGGGACGAGTTCATTAGATGAGGACATTAGCAACAGGACGCAATGGGCCAGTTGGTCAGCCAGCACTCGGCGGCTGGCGCGTTGCAGCATCACTACGACGAACTCGGCAACCTGACTCAAACGCTACTGCCTGATGGTCGGTGGCTCAATCGCCTGCATTACGGCAGCGGCCATCTGCACCAGATCAATCTAGACGGGCAGGTCATCAGCGACTTCCAACGTGATCGTCTGCATCGCGAAGTGCTGCGCAGCCAGGGACAGATCAGCACGCGCAGTCAGTACGACCGCACCGGGCGTCTGCGTTCCCGGTTGCGTCGGGCTACTCATCAACCGCCGCAACTGCCTGCCGAATCGAGCAAGGAATTTGAATACGATCCCGCCGACAACCTGATCGGACGACTGCATCGCAACCGCCAGCGTGACCAGCGAACGCTGCTGCACTACGACGCGACGGCGCGGATCATGGCCAGTCAGGACAGCCTTCAGGGCCACAGCGAAACCTTCGCCTACGACGCCGCGGCCAACCTGCTCGACGGCCCGCAATCCCGCGCCGGGCGGGTCGTGCACAACCGACTGCTCAGGTATCAGGACAAGCGTTATCGCTACGACGGCTTCGGGCGGATGATCGAAAAGCGCAGTGCCCGGCACGGTACCCAACGGTTTGCCTACGACGCCGACAGCCGCCTGATCGAAGTGCGCAACCCGAACGGCCACGTTGTGCGCATGACTTACGACCCACTGGGCCGACGCATCGGCAAACGCGCACACGATCAATACGGCCAACTGATCAGCGAAACTCGCTTCACCTGGAACGGCCTGCGCCTGCTGCACGAACAGCGCAACAGCCTGACCAGCCTGTATGTGTACGCCGACGGCAGCCACGAGCCCCTCGCCCGCATCGACGGAAGCGGCGCCCTGCAAAAAATTCGTTACTACCACAACGACCTTAACGGCCTGCCCGAACAACTGACCGAATCTGACGGCCATGTCGTATGGCACGCCCGTTACCAGGTCTGGGGCAACACCGCCGAAGAGGTTCGCGAGCCGTACTTCATCGAGGAACAGAATCTTAGATTTCAGGGCCAATACCTTGATCGCGAGACCGGACTGCACTACAACACCTTCAGGTTTTATGACCCGGATGTGGGACGGTTCACGACGCCGGACCCTATTGGGCTGGCGGGTGGGATTAATCTCTATCAGTACGCGCCGAATCCGGTTGACTGGGTGGATGTATTAGGATTTACATGCACCAAAGCATTCAACAAAAGAAGCAACATTGCCACCCGTTGGGTCAGCAAACTTTCTGGGAAAACGCCTCAACAAGTAGAAACCATGCTTCTAGGCAAGGGTTACACGAAGAGCATAACTAATCTGAATACCAACAAGACCCAACACACTCAATTTACAAGGACGACCAAGCGTGGGACGACTGACGTCCTAGATTACCATCCAGGCGGCGGGACACATGGAACCAGCTATTGGAAGGTTTACAGGAATGGCGAGGTTCAGGGTCGCATTGCGCCTACGGGCTTCTATCGATACGAGCGAGTAGTCGATAGCCCCGTCTTCGTCGACGGAACTCTTATGAATGCACCTAATTAGGAAATACCAATGGACATCACCACGACAATTACTCCGGGAAAGTCTCTCGGCGGAATTTCCATAGGAGAGCAAATCGATGATGTGATTGCTCGTCTATCAAACACCTATCTGATTGATAAAACCATAAATCGCACGACCATAAATGGTGGGCTGATTACTGCATATCATGGTGATGATGGGTTGATATCTTCCTTGTCCTGCAACTCAAATTTTAAAGGCAGCTTCCAGAAGAAAATATGGCCGGGAATGACAGTCGCGGACGTCATAAAAAATACTTCTAGTCAGGTGGCATGGTCAGGGTTTGTCCAAGTAGACCGGATAGGAGGGGTCGGGCTCTCGCTTCCAAATGAACTTGATGATTTTGAACGGCTGACTGATGACTTCGACGACAGCTATGTTTTTGAAGAGCTGTGGGTTTACGAGTAAACCAACCAGCAGCTGAATCCTTCGGTCTTCGATTAAATATTTCACCCTCTCTACGTCGCCCGCCTGGGATACGCCCTTTCACACACTTCGATGATGGCTGGGATTCTCGGAGGTGTGCTTGAGATCGCGACTAACTTGGCGATCACTGCCCTAGCGCCGGCTGCCGTGGTGGCGGGAAGGCAATTACGGTGGCGACCGGCACCGTCGTGGCATGTGTGTCAGGCGCGGTAGTTGTAGTGATAGTCGGCGTCGCGATGATAAAAACGGGCACCGATAAAAGCGGAAGTTCGTTGTGCGAGGACATTGGCAAACAACCTTTCTCCTCGACGAAATATAACTTCTAGGAGCTGGAAATGAATATTCTAGACCACATCAATAACAACTTGTTTTTGAAAGAAATATTTTCTGATGGACTTAAAGAGAAGATCCTGATCGGCCAACTAGGGCTTGATGTCGAAGGCAGGTTTAGCATTAACCTGCACACCATGCAGAAGCCTTCCATCGAAATACCCAAATGGGGAGCTCACGGACATAATTATGATGAATCGTGATTAAACTCTTCGGCAGCAATGCAACTGACCTATCTATAAAAAACTGGCGTAATATTTCTTATTCCCATTTTTTCATAACCCAAGAGGCAGGCAGATTACTTCTGAGAGCAAGCGGAGGGAGCTGGCATTTTAGCGCCTTGGTTGAAACTCTCGGATTTCAAGAGTGCAGCACTTATTTGTCATAGCACTTAGAAAGTGGAGCGTGGGGCAAGGCAATTACGCTGAGCAATGGCCACGTCGTGCGCATGAACTACGACCCACTGGGCCGACGCATCGGCAAACGCGAACACGACCAACAGGCCAATTGCTTGGCCAAACGGTTTTAACATGGGACGGCCTGCGCCTGCTGCAACAACAGCGCAACACCCTGAGCAGCCTGTACGTCTAGACCGCCAGCACCCACGAACCCCCAGCCCGCATCGACGGCAGCCGCACCTTTCCCCACATCACGCTAATGCGGGCAAGGGGCAACTATCTTCACCACTGCTGTTAAACCGCCAGCAACCGCTCCCGCAGCTTGCCAATTTCGTCGCGCATTTGCGCCGCGGCTTCGAACTCCAGGTCGCGCGCCAACTGGTACATCTTCTCCTCCAGTTGACGGATGCGCTTGGTGATCTCGCTCGGCGAGCGCAGTTCGGCTTCGTACTTGGCGTTCTCCTCGGCGGCCTTGGCCATACCCTTGCGCTTCTTGCTGCGCGAGCCAGGGACAGTGGCGCCCTCCATGATGTCGGCAACGTCCTTGATTACGCTTTTCGGCGTAATGCCATTGGCCAGGTTGAACGCGATCTGTTTCTCGCGGCGACGATCGGTCTCTTCAATCGCACGCTCCATGGAGCCGGTGATACGGTCGGCGTAGAGAATCGCGCGGCCGTTGAGGTTTCGCGCAGCACGGCCGATGGTCTGGATCAGCGAGCGCTCGGAGCGCAGAAAGCCTTCCTTGTCGGCATCAAGGATTGCCACCAGCGAGACTTCCGGCATGTCCAGGCCTTCGCGCAGCAGGTTGATCCCCACCAGCACATCAAAGGTGCCCAGGCGCAGGTCGCGGATGATCTCGACGCGTTCGACGGTGTCGATGTCCGAGTGCAGGTAACGCACACGGACGCCGTGGTCGGCCAGGTAATCGGTCAAATCTTCGGACATGCGCTTGGTCAGCGTAGTCACCAGCACCCGTTCCTCGATCGCCACGCGCTTGTGGATTTCGGAAAGCAGGTCGTCCACCTGGGTCAACGCCGGGCGGATCTCGATCTGCGGATCGACCAGGCCTGTAGGCCTCACGACCTGCTCGACCACACGTCCAGCGTGCTCGGCCTCATAGGGGCCCGGCGTCGCCGAAACAAAGATGGTCTGCGGGCTGACGTTTTCCCACTCGTCGAAACGCATCGGCCGGTTGTCCAGCGCCGACGGTAGGCGGAAGCCGTACTCCACCAGCGTTTCTTTACGCGAGCGGTCGCCCTTATACATGGCGCCGACCTGCGGCACGCTGACGTGGGACTCGTCGATCACCAACAGCGCGTCAGCGGGCAGGTAGTCGTACAGCGTCGGCGGCGGCGCCCCGGAAGGACGGCCCGACAGGTAGCGCGAGTAGTTTTCGATGCCGTTGCAGTAACCCAGCTCCAGGATCATCTCCAGATCGAAGCGAGTGCGTTGCTCCAGGCGTTGCGCTTCCACCAGCTTGTTGGCGCCGCGCAGGTATTCGAGGCGCTCGTTGAGCTCGGCCTTGATGCCTTCCATCGCGTCGAGCAGGGTTTCGCGCGGCGTTACATAGTGGCTTTTCGGGTAGAACGTGAAGCGCGGAAGCTTGCGGATGACTTCACCGGTCAGCGGATCGAACGCCGAGAGGCTTTCCACTTCATCGTCGAACAGCTCGATGCGGATCGCTTCGAGGTCCGATTCTGCCGGGAAGATATCAATCACATCGCCGCGCACCCGGAACGTTGCCCGGGCGAAATCCATGTCGTTACGGGTGTATTGCAGATCGGCCAGGCGACGCAGCAGCGCGCGCTGGTCGAGTTTGTCGCCGCGATCGACGTGCAGCACCATGCGCAGATAGGTTTCCGGGCTGCCCAGGCCGTAAATGCACGACACCGTGGTGACGATGATCGAGTCCTTGCGCTCCAGCAGCGCTTTGGTCGCCGACAGGCGCATCTGCTCGATGTGGTCGTTGATCGACGCATCCTTCTCGATGAAGGTGTCGGACGACGGCACGTAGGCTTCCGGCTGGTAGTAGTCGTAGTAGGAAACGAAGTATTCGACCGAGTTGTTGGGGAAGAAGGCCTTGAACTCGCCATACAGCTGGGCGGCCAGGGTCTTGTTCGGCGCCAGCACGAGGGTCGGGCGCTGCACTTGCTGGATCACGTTGGCGATGCTGAAGGTTTTGCCCGAACCGGTCACACCCAGCAGCGTCTGGTGCGACAGCCCGGCGTCGATGCCTTCGACCAACTGACGAATCGCCTCCGGTTGATCACCGGCCGGCTCAAAACGGGTAACGAGTTGAAACTCGGACATAACGTACCTCTGGACGGGCTGCTGTCGGACCAGACACGCGGGACAAGTCCTGCAGCAACGCAATTGAGCACGGACGACTGATCCCGTCACGGAAAAGACGTACATAAGAGAAAGTGATGGGACTACAAGTGGAGTCGACCTCCCCGCCTTTCAAGCCGCCATGGCAGATTAGTCCGCAGCACTGGACTAACGGTCGAAAATTTTTCCCGAAAACCCTGAAAAACCGCCCCCGGCCTGTCGCCCGCACCGGCGTGGGTCTCTATACTAGCTCCCCGTTTGTGCACCGCTCTAGTGCAATCGGCTGGAGCGACGCGACCCATTCACTCCTCACTCAGAGCCCCCGCACAATGAGCCTGTTCTCCGCTGTCGAAATGGCACCACGCGATCCTATCCTGGGCCTCAACGAAGCATTCAACGCCGATACCCGCACGACCAAGGTCAACCTGGGTGTGGGCGTTTACAGCAACGAAGAAGGGAAAATTCCGCTGCTGCGCGCCGTTGTCGAAGCGGAAGAGAATCGTGTTGCTCAACACGTGCCACGCGGTTACCTCCCGATCGACGGCATCGCCGCCTATGACAAGGCTGTGCAGACACTGCTGTTCGGTGCCGAATCGCCGCTGCTGGCCTCGGGCCGAGTGATGACGGTGCAAGCGGTCGGCGGCACGGGTGCTCTGAAAATCGGCGCTGACTTCCTCAAGCAATTGTCCCCCGACGCCGTGGTGGCGATCAGCGACCCGAGCTGGGAAAACCACCGGGCGCTGTTCGAGACCGCTGGCTTCCCGGTGCAGAACTATCGCTACTACGACGCCGCCACCCATGACGTGAACCGCGCCGGCATGCTCGAAGACCTGCAGAACCTGCCGTCGGGCTCGATCGTCGTGCTGCACGCCTGCTGCCATAACCCGACCGGTGTCGACCTGACACTGGAAGACTGGAAAAAGGTGCTTGAGGTGCTCAAGGCCAAGGGGCATGTGCCGTTTCTGGACATGGCCTATCAGGGCTTCGGTGATGGCATCGAGGAAGACGCGGCGGCGGTTCGGTTGTTTGCCGACAGCGGCCTGACTTTCTTCGCTTCGAGCTCATTTTCGAAGTCTTTTTCGCTGTACGGCGAGCGGGTCGGCGCGTTGTCGATCGTGACCGATTCGAAAGAGGAAACGGCTCGCGTTTTGTCTCAGGTCAAGCGTGTGATCCGCACGAACTATTCCAACCCGCCGACCCATGGGGCGACTATCGTTGCGACGGTGTTGAACAGCCCTGAGTTGCGTGGCAAGTGGGAGGAGGAGCTGGGCGAGATGCGTCAGCGGATTCGTGCGATGCGTGAGGAGATGACGCAGCGTCTGGCGAATAACCCGGCGGGGCAGGATTTCAGTTTTGTGGCGCGCCAGCGGGGGATGTTTTCGTATTCGGGTCTGACGACGCCGCAGGTTCATCGCTTGCGCAATGAGTTCGGGATTTATGCGTTGGATACGGGGCGGATTTGTGTGGCGGCGTTGAACAAGGGGAATATCGAGGCTGTTACTGCAGCGATTCTCGCCGTTATCTGACAGCAGCGCTGGGGCTTGGAGATCAGGATCAAGAGCGTCTGCTTGGGGGCAGACCTGTTTCGCCTTCGGCGAGTTACTTGGAAAACGCACCCCAAGTAACCAAGGGTGCCTGCTCTCGGTTGGGCCCGACTTCGTCGGGTTCCCTCACTCCGACGACACTCCGTGGGCCCGCGCCGAACGGACATCCATGTCCTGACGGCGCTCTCGCCGCATCCATGCGGCTCGACCCACTCCGCGTCGTCTGCGTTCGGCCTGCACCAAAGTCGCGATGGGTGTCGTCTGAACTTCCTGCGTACGAAGATCAAAAGCGGATCACGAGCGGATCACAAGCGGATCAAAAGCTTCCCGGCTGAAGCCGGTCCCACTAACACACCGCGCACACCTGTGCGACTGGCTTTCCCGGCTAAAGCCGGTCCCACTAACGAACCGCGCACTCCTGTGGGACTGGCTTTAGCCGGGAAGCTTTTGTGTGCCCTTAACTTTGAATCGGTCCGGCGCTCTGCGTGGCAATGCAGTGCCAGACGCTTCGCGTCACCCGCTTGGGCAACCCGATGACGCTGACCGGCGCTGACAATAACAGTCTGTCAGACGATGCCAATCAGCACTTTGATCGAACCCTTGCCCGCCGTTGCCCTCGAATCGTTAAGTCCCCAGAACGGGATATGACAGAAGAGGTGCATATGGTTACCCAGAACAATGATCCATCCCTCAATCGCAATGACCCGGCGATCAATCCCGAGACTCCGGACAGCAGCCTGGCGCAGAACGATGCGTTGAAACAGCAGCAAAGCGGGTCGCAGGGCCAGGCGCCTGATGCAACGCAGACGCAGGAAAACAACGGTGCTGCGGAGGGTGAGAAGAACAGCTTTACTCCTGATTTCGAGCCCCATGAGCATGAGTCACCGGACACGACCAAAGCGGCGCGGCAAACCGGTGAGGTCGACAAGGACATTGATACGGCTGACAGTTAAGGCTTGCTACTGAGTTCCGGTTACGGATTTATTGTCTAGCCCATCCGTAGGAGCCGGCTTGCTGGCGAACGTGTCGAATCAGTCAGGAAAAAGGCGACCGACACATGGCATCCGCCAGCAAACCGGCTCCTAAAGTGGTATGCGGGCCTTGTTATTCCTGCAGCACTCCTGCCGTGTGCCGGCGCAATATGCTTTGCGCTCACATCGCGTATCTTTGATTGCGTAGCTTGCTAACAACACGGCACCATCGCGCCTCTGCCTGCGCCCGCAGGTCTGCCTGAATTTCATTTCGGAGCGTTGTCGATAATGGTCCAGCCCGTCATTGAGGATTCTCCCCGCGTCGGTAACAAACTGACGCCCCGTGAATTTCGCGGCATGGCCGCAATTTTGATCTCCATTGCCCTGGCGACTCTCGACACGGCCATCGCCAATACCGCCCTCCCCGCCATTGCCGCCGATTTACACGCGTCACCCGCAGCCTCGGTTTGGATCATCAATGCCTACCAGCTCGCAGCGGTGGCGACCCTATTGCCGTTTGCCGCGCTGGGCGGTGTGCTCGGCCATCGCCGGGTGTACCTGGGCGGGTTGATTCTATTCGTGGTGTCCTCGGCGCTGTGCGCGCTTGCCTGGTCGTTGCCCTCGCTGATCATCGCCCGCGTGCTGCAAGGCGTAGGCGCCAGCGCAATCATGAGTGTCAACGCGGCGCTGATCGGCTCGATCTTCCCCCATGAGCGGCTTGGCCGAGGGTTGGGCATGAATGCGCTGGTTGTCGGTACGTCGTTTTCCATCGGCCCAACCGTTGCCTCGCTGGTGCTGTCAGTGGCGAGCTGGCCATGGCTGTTCGCGATCAACCTGCCCATCGGCCTGTTCGCGCTGGCGTTTGCCTGGAACTCCCTGCCTGTCACCCGGCTTGGCTCCCTGCCCTTCGACCGTCTGACGGCGATGCTCAACGTGATCACTTTCGGCGCGCTGATTTTCGCCTTGAGTCAGGCGGCTCAGCTGGGTTCGATGAGCAGTGTGATAATCGCGCTGGCGATCTTTCTCGTGGGCGGCGCGCTGATGCTCAAGCGTGAAGCCGGGCACCCTGCGCCGATGTTTCCGCTGGACCTGCTCAAGCGTCCGATGTTCGCACTGTCGGCCCTGACCGCTTTCTGCTCCTTCGCCACACAAGGGTTGGCCTTTGTCTCGCTGCCGTTCTTCTTCGAGACCACGCTGGGTCGCGACCCGGTGCAGACCGGGTTTTTGATGACGCCCTGGTCGGTGGTGGTGGCGATGATCGCGCCGGTCGCCGGGCGGATGTCCGACCGGTATCCGCCAGGGTTGCTGGGCGGTATCGGGCTGGCCATGTTGTGTATGGGCATGCTGTCGCTGGCGAGCATGCCGGCCGACGCCAGCGTGGTCTCGATCACCGCGCGAATGGTGCTGTGCGGCATTGGCTTCGGCTTCTTTCAGGCGCCGAACCAGAAAGCGCTGATGACCAGCGCCCCCAAGGAGCGCTCCAGCGGGGCCAGCGGCACGATTGCCACGGCACGCTTGATCGGTCAGGCGACTGGCGCCGCTCTGGTGGCGCTGAGCTTCGGCATTTCCAGCAGCCACGGGCCGGTGCTGGCGTTAAGCATCGGTGCCGGCTTTGCGGCCGTGGGCAGTGTGGCGAGTGGATTGCGACTGGTGACCAAAAACACGGCCAATCCCAGACCCTAGGGCAAGCCATGCTGTTGTGCATGCTACCGGGGCAGGATCAGGCAAGCATCACGTAGGACTGGGCCATCGCATTGCCGCGCAAGGTTTCTAAGATGGAGGTCTTCTACCAACGGCTTTCGCCCTCGTGAGGATATGCGCAATGAGCAAAACCAAAACTCTTTTCATCACCGGTGTCAGCAGCGGCTTCGGCCAGGCGCTGGCGCAGCAGGCGTTGGCAGCGGGTCATGTAGTGATCGGAACCCTGCGCAACTCCCAAGCCGTGCAGGCATTTGAAGCACAGGCAGCGGGCCGCGCCCACGGCGTGCTGCTGGATGTCACCGATTTCGACGCCATCGGCCGGGTGGTGGCCGACACTGACAAGGCGTTTGGGCCCATCGACGTGCTGGTGAATAACGCTGGCTACGGCCATGAAGGCATTCTTGAAGAGTCACCGCTGGAGGAGTTGCGCCGCCAGTTCGACGTCAACGTGTTTGGCGCAGTCGCAATCATGAAAGCCTTCGTGCCGTTGTTTCGCGAGCGGCGCAGCGGGCACATTCTCAACGTCACGTCGATGGGCGGGTTCATGACGCTGCCGGGGATTTCCTACTACCACGGCAGCAAGTTCGCACTGGAAGGCATCTCCGAATCGCTGGGCAAGGAGCTCAAACCGTTCAACGTGTTCGTCACTGCGGTGGCGCCGGGGTCGTTCCGCACCGACTGGGCCGGGCGCTCGATGCAGCGCTCGCCACGGCAGATCGCCGATTACGACGCCAGCTTCGACCCGGTGCGCCAGGCGCGTGCTGAACGCAGCGGTAAGCAGCCCGGCGATCCGGTCAAGGCGGCAGAAGCCATGCTCAAGCTGATCGACAGCAAAAACCCGCCCGCGCATTTGTTGCTGGGCAGTGATGCGCTGAAGATGGTTCGGGAGAAGCTGGCACAACTCGAAGCCGAGTTTGCGGAGTGGGAAGAGGTGTCGCGGTCGACGGATGGATAAAGTCCGCGGCCGCGCACAACTGTAGTAGCGCGCTTGCCCGCGAATGCAATCTGCCTGCGACCTTTGCATCGTTTGACACACCGCCTTCGCGGGCAAGCGCGCTCCTACAGGTACTGCGTTAACGGGAATATCTGCGCAGGCCGTCTCGCAACGCTACACCCCACCCCGACTGAATATGCGGATGACCTCGTCCAGGTGCGCGGCCATCGCATTGCGGGCAGCCTCAACGTCACGGTTTTGCAGGGCGTCGAGGATCAGGCGGTGTTCGTGCTCCGAACGGAATGGCATGTCGTCAGAGGTGTAGTGGGCCTGCAGCCGCTGGAACATGCTGCCGTACTGGTGACCGAGCAGGTGCTTGATCATCAGCGCGTAGGCCGGATTGCCCGACGCCTGGGCGATGCGGATATGGAACAGCCGGTCGCCGGGATGCGTATGCGAATGCGCGCGGTTGTCACGGCTATTGCGCTCGAAAGCCTCGCGGATCGCGTCGAGGTCCTCGTCACTGGCGTTCTGCGCCGCCAGCGCGGCAGCTTCCGGCTCGATCAGACGGCGCGCCTGAAGTAACGCGAAGGGCGGAATTTCCGCGCTGAAATCCACCTCGATGCCCAACTCCGGGTCGACTTCCTTCCACTGATCCCGGGTGACCTGCGTCATCACCGGCTCATCGGTCAGCGCCCTCCCCGGCGGCTCGCACACCAGCACGCCGTTGCCCACGCGGACGTCCACCAGCCCGATCACTTCCAGGGCAATCATCGCCTCACGCACCGACGCCCGGCTCACGCCCAACATTTTTGCCAGCTCACGTTCGGCCGGCAGGCGGCTGCCCGGAGGAAATTCGCCGCTGTCGATGAGCGCCCGAAGCTGGTCGGCGATCTGGCGATAAAGTCGCTGGTTATCAATTACTTGGATTGGCATCGGCGGTCGGCTCGGCGTTTTTCAACGCAGTGGAACAGGCAGAACATCAAAAATTGACCTTGTTGCGGTCCGCATCTGGTGCTAAAAACAGGACCAATGGCCTGACCATTGGAGCGCTGCACCGAGCGGAGCATAGCAAACCCGAAAGGGCTGCGTGCAGTCCGTATCGGCGGACGAAGCGACGCGATGGCCGGCCGGCAGACCCCACAAGACGGGTCGTCTCAACAATAACAACAAGGGATCACCATGGACCTCACCGGTAAGCGAGTGCTCATCACTGCCGCCGCCCAGGGCATCGGTCAAGCCAGCGTCGAGGCATTTCTGAATGCTGGCGCGGAGGTCTTCGCCGTCGACATCAACGGCGCGGCACTGGACCACCTGCAAGGCGTGCACAAACGTGTGCTGGACGTCACCGACCACGCCGCCATCGAGCGTCTGGCCGCCGAAGTGGGCGCGCTGGACGTGCTGTTCAACTGCGCGGGCGTGGTGCACAGCGGCAATATCCTCGAATGCTCCGAAGACGACTGGCGCTTCGCCTTCGACCTCAACGTCACCGCCATGTACAAAATGATCCGCGCCTTCCTGCCGGCGATGCTGGCCAACGGCGGCGGTTCGATTATCAACATGTCGTCGGTCGCCTCGGCCATCAAGGGCGTCCCCAATCGCTTCGCCTACTGCGCCAGCAAGGCCGCGGTCATCGGGATCACCCGCTCGGTGGCCGCCGATTTCGTCGGGCAGAACATCCGTTGCAACTGCATCTGCCCCGGCACCGTGGAATCGCCGTCTTTACGCCAGCGTGTCGCCGATCAGGCCGCCCGCGAGGGGCGTGACGAAGCCGAAGTGTACGCGGCATTCGAAGCACGCCAGCCCATCGGCCGCCTGGGAACGCCTCAGGAAATCGCCCAGTTGGCGCTGTACCTTGGCTCGCCAGCCAGCAGCTTTACCACCGGCACGGCGCAAATCATCGACGGCGGCTGGAGCAACTGAGCCTGCCCGCCCATCCCTTTCGTACCCACTCAAACCCGACTTCACGTCTAGAGGACACCCCATGAAACTGTTGCGTTACGGCGAACCCGGTCAAGAACGTCCTGCCCTGCTGGACAGCAACGGCGGCATTCGCGACCTGTCCGACCTGATCGGCGATTTGTCCGGCACAGCCCTGAGCCCGGAAAGCATCGCTCATTTGCAGTCGCTGGACCCTACCACCTTGCCGCTGGTGGAGGGCACACCGCGCATTGGCCCCTGTGTGGGCAAGATCGGCAAGTTCATCTGCATCGGTTTGAACTACGCCGACCACGCGGCGGAAACCGGCGCAGACATTCCCAAAGAGCCCATCATTTTCAACAAGTGGACCAGCGCGATTGTCGGGCCGAACGACAACGTGGAGATCCCGCGCAACTCGAAGAAAACCGACTGGGAAGTCGAGCTGGGTGTGGTCATCGGCAAGGGTGGACGCTACATCGACGAAGCCGACGCCCTGGAGCACGTGGCTGGCTACTGCGTGATCAACGATGTGTCGGAGCGCGAGTTTCAGATCGAGCGCGGCGGCACCTGGGACAAGGGCAAAGGCTGTGACACCTTCGGCCCGATCGGCCCCTGGCTGGTGACCCGCGACGAAATCGCCGACCCGCACCAGCTCAACCTGTGGCTGGAAGTGGATGGCAAGCGTTACCAGAACGGCAACACGCGCACGATGATTTTCCAGATCCCGAAACTGGTCAGCTACCTGAGTCAGTTCATGAGCCTGCAACCGGGCGACGTTATTTCCACTGGCACACCGCCGGGCGTGGGCCTGGGTATCAAGCCGGAACCGGTGTTCCTGCGGGCCGGACAGCGCATGCGGCTGGGCATCGAAGGGCTGGGTGAGCAGGAGCAGTTGACGGTCGACGCCTGAGGCAGCTGGCGTAACCGGACAGCTGTCGACGCATTACCTGTGGGAGTGAGCTTGCTCGCGAAAAGGCCGGTAAATCCGCTGAATCTCTGCGGACAGGAATACCGCCTTCGCGAGCAAGCTCACTCCTGCAGATATTCACCCGCTTGAGATCATGTGGTGCGAAGCAGACAAATGTTTCCCGGATTCCAAGTAAGCCGCGCTGCCCATAACAATGCCAAAGGGACTCGCCATGACGACTATCACCGCTGTACGCGTCGAAGACATTCGTTTCCCCACCTCGCAATTGCTCGACGGTTCGGACGCCATGAACCCGGACCCCGATTATTCAGCGGCTTACGTCATTCTCGAAACCGATCACCCTACCCTTCAGGGCCACGGCCTGACGTTCACCATCGGCCGCGGCAACGAGATCTGCTGCGCGGCCATCAACGCGTTGGCCGGGATCATGGTCGGTCTGAAGCTGGAGTGGATCGCCGAAGACATGGGCCGTTTCTGGCGTCACGTCACCAGCGACAGCCAGCTGCGCTGGATCGGCCCGGACAAGGGGGCCATTCACCTGGCCACCGGTGCAGTGGTCAATGCCGCGTGGGACCTTTGGGCCAAGTCAGAGGGTAAACCGGTGTGGCAACTGGTGGCCGAGATGACCCCGGAGCAGCTGGTGCGCTGCATCGATTTTCGCTACATCACCGATTGCATCACCCCGGACGAGGCCCTGACGCTGCTGACCGAACGTGCCGAGGGCAAGGCGCAACGTATGCAGGCGCTGATGGCGGACGGTTACCCCTGCTACACCACGTCGGCCGGATGGCTGGGTTACCCGGACGACAAACTGCGGCGCCTGTGTCAGGAGGCGGTGGACGGTGGTTTTTCCCATATCAAACTGAAGGTCGGCCGCGACTTGCAGGACGACATCCGCCGCGTGCGCATCGCCCGCGAAGTGTTGGGGCCGGAGCGGCATCTGATGATCGATGCCAATCAGGTCTGGGAGGTCAACGAGGCCATTGACTGGGTCCGCGAACTGGCCTTCGCCGCGCCGTGGTTCATCGAAGAACCGACCAGCCCGGACGACGTCGAGGGCCACCGCGCCATTCGTTTCGGGGTCCAGCCGGTGAAGGTCGCCACGGGCGAAATGTGCCAGAACCGCATCGTCTTCAAGCAGCTGATCATGCGTGAGGCGATTGACGTGGTGCAGATCGATGCCTGCCGTCTGGGCGGGGTCAACGAGGTGCTGGCGGTGATGCTCATGGCCGCCAAATATCAGCTGCCGGTGTGCCCGCACGCCGGCGGCGTCGGGCTGTGCGAGTACGTACAGCACCTGTCGATGATCGATTTTCTGTGCATCGCGGGCACCCATGAGGGCCGCGTAGTGGAGTTTGTCGATCACCTGCACGAGCACTTCGTCGACCCGTGCGTGATCCGCGACGCGGCGTATATGCCGCCCACAGCGCCGGGTTTTTCGATCGAGATGAAGGCCGCTTCGCGGGCGCGGTATGCATACAAAGGCTGAGCACATCGCCGGACCCTTGTAGGAGCGCGCTTGCCGCGAATGCGTCCGACCAGACGCTGCTGAGTCGCCTGGCACATCGGGTTCGCCAGCAAGCCGGCTCCTACAAATTCGCGCCTCTGCGGAACTTGCGTCAGGCATGAAACGGACGGAGTACAACAACAATGTCGCCCCGACACTCAAGCGTTCCGGCATCCCCCTTGCGGGTGGATGCTCACCAGCATTTCTGGACCTACACGCCACAGGACTACCCGTGGATTGACGAGCGCCATGCGCCGTTGCAACGGGATTTCCTGCCGGATGATTTGAAGCCGTTGCTGGACCAGCACGGCGTCGACGGCTGCATTGCCGTGCAAGCGCGGCAGAGCCTTGACGAGACGGATGCACTGCTCGCCCATGCCACCACCCACCCGTGGATTCTCGGCGTGGTCGGTTGGGTTGGTTTGCGCGCTGATGACCTTGACGCGCAGCTGGACCGCTGGGCAAACGCGCCGAAACTGGTGGGGTTTCGCCATCTTGTTCAGGACGAGCCCGCGCCCTCTCTGTTCCTTAAGGACCCGGCGTTCGCCCGTGGCATGCACCACCTGCAACGCCACGGCCTGGCGTACGACGTACTGATTAAAGACAAAGACCTGCACGCCGCTGCTGACTTCTGCCGACGTCACGATCAGCATCACTTGATCCTCGATCACCTCGGCAAGCCAGACCTGTCGCTGGAAGACCCCATCGCCTGGGCTGACCGTCTCGCCCCGCTGGCCGCCCTGCCCCATGTTGCCTGCAAGCTGAGCGGCCTGATCACCGAAGCAGACTGGCAACACTGGCGGGCGGTGGAACTGCTGCCCTATTTCTACCTGGCCCTCGAGCTGTTCGGTCCGGACCGGCTGATGTTCGGCTCCGACTGGCCGGTTTGCCAGCTGGCCGGCAGTTACGGCCAAGTCCACCACCTCTTCGAAACCGCCATCAGCAGCCTCTCCACCGCTGAGCAAGACGCGCTGCGCGGCGGCACCGCCCTTCGCCTTTACGGCCTTCAAGGAAACTGCCCATGAATCTGCACCTGCAAGACAAAGTGTTCATCGTGACCGGCGGCGGCTCGGGGATCGGCGCGGCCATCTCGCTGGGGCTGGCGGAGGAAGGCGCCATACCGGTGATCTTCGCCAACCAGCCGCTGCCTGCCGAGCTGGCCGCTGAACTGGACCGACGCCAGCCGCAGACGCTGTTCGTGCAGGTCGAGCTGCGCGACGAGGTCGCTTGCATGGCGGCGGTGAGCCAGGTGCTCGAACGGTTCGGGCGCCTCGACGGGCTGGTCAATAACGCCGGCGTCAATGACAACGTCGGGCTGGAGGCCGGCCGTAGTGCGTTTGTCGAGTCGCTGGAGAAGAACCTCATTCATTACTACGTCATGGCGCATGTGTGCGTCGATGCGCTGAAGGCCAGCAAAGGCGCCATCGTCAACATCGGCTCGAAAACGGCCCTCACCGGCCAGGGCGGCACCAGCGGCTACACCGCATCCAAAGGAGGGCAACTGTCGCTGACCCGGGAGTGGGCCGCTTCGTTGCTGGCCGACGGCGTGCGGGTCAACGCGGTAATCCCGGCCGAGGTCATGACGCCGCTGTACGAACGCTGGATTTCCAGCTTTGAAGACCCACAGGCCAAGCTGGCAAAGATTGTCGAGAAGATCCCGCTCGGCCAGCGCATGACCACGCCGACGGAAATCGCCGACAGCGTGCTGTTTCTGCTCTCCTCGCGCGCTTCACACACCACCGGACAATGGTTGGTGGTGGACGGCGGCTATACGCATCTTGACCGGGCACTGACATGAGCAGCGATACGCGCAGTGACCTGCCCAATGACACCCGCGGACAACGTCTGTGCATGGCCCTGGACCTGGCCGATGACCCGGCGCTGATCGCCGAATACGAGCGGGTGCACCGGCGCATCTGGCCGGAAATCGCCGAGCACTTGCGCCGTCAGGGCGTGCTCGACATGCAGATCTGGCGACTGGGCACGCGGCTGTTCATGGTCATGGACACCACCGCGGCGTTCAGCGCTGAAGGAATGGATCAGGCATCGGCGGCCCACCCCAAGGTGCAGGAATGGGAGGCGTTGATGTGGCGGTTTCAGAAGCCGACGCCGTGGACCGAGCCCGGGAATAAATGGCAGCCCATGGCCCAGATTTTCAGCCTGGCAGATCAGCCGCCTTGAAGCACTTCAATGACAGAAGTGGGATTGCTCGCGATGGTGCCGGCACATTCAACCCTCACGGGCGGCTGACATACCGCAATCGCGGGCAAGCGCGCTCCTGCAGGTTCGCGGAGTGATGCAACCCCGGCGTTAACCGAACATCCGCTTCATCACGCTGCACGCTTTAACAACAACAATAAGGAGAGCGTTATGTTGACCAAAGACACCAAGATCCACACCCCGGTCTATCGCCACGCCGCGCCGTCGGTACGGGTGGCGCTGATGCTGGTGACCAGTCTGTTCTTTCTGTGGGGCCTGTCGTATGGCCTGCTCGACGTGTTGAACAAGCATTTTCAGGAAACCCTGCACGTCAGCAAGGCCCAGTCCGGGCTGCTGCAGGCCGCCTACTTCGGCGCGTATTTCATCATCGCCCTGCCAGCTGGCCTGCTGATGGATCGCTTCGGCTATAAGGCCGGGATCCTGCTGGGGCTGTGCCTGTATGCCGCCGGTGCGTTGCTGTTCATGCCTGCCGCCAACGCGGCGAGCTTCCCGTTTTTTCTGTTTGCGCTGTTCGTGATTGCGCTGGGGCTGGGTTGTCTCGAGACCGCCGCCAACCCTTACGCCACCGTGCTGGGTGACCCAAAGGGCGCGGAGCGACGACTGAACCTGGCGCAATCGTTCAACGGCCTGGGGCAGTTCGTCGGGCCACTGCTCGGCGGCGCATTGTTCTTCGGCGGCAGCAATGCCGGCAGCGACAACAGTTCGCTGCAGACCACCTACGTGGTCATCGCCGTGATTGTGCTGCTGGTCGCCGCGCTGTTTGCCCGCACGCCGATGCCCGACCTGCGCGAGCAGGAGTCGAGCCTCCAGCGCAGTGACAGCAAGACGCTCTGGCAGCACCGCGAGTTCGTCGGCGGCGTGGTCACACAGTTCTTCTACGTCGCGGCGCAGGTGGGCGTGGGCGCGTTCTTTATCAACTACGTCACCGAACACTGGGCCAGCATGACCAGCCAGACCGCCGCTTACCTATTGTCGGTGGCGATGATTTGCTTCATGTGTGGACGGTTTTTCAGCACTTGGTTGATGGGCCGCATCCCGGCGCAGCGGCTGCTGATGGTCTATGCGTGGATAAACGTCGCGCTGTGTGCAGTGGTGGTCAGCGGCGTGGAAAGCGTGTCGGTGGTGGCGCTGGTCGCGGTGTTCTTCTTCATGTCGATCATGTTCCCGACGATCTTCGCCATGGGCGTGAAAAACCTCGGCCCGCACACCAAACGCGGCAGCTCTTTTCTGATCATGGCCATCGTGGGCGGCGCGCTGATGCCGTATTTCATGGGACTGGTGGCGGATCACTTCTCCACAGCGCTGGCGTACCTGCTGCCGCTGGGGTGTTTTGTGGTGGTGGCGTTTTATGGACGCAGCGGTTTGACCGGGCGTGAGGCGTGATTGTGGGACCGGCTTTAGCCGGGAAGAGGCCAGTGACATCACCCTCACTTTTGCGACGTGACGACTGGCGCTTTCCCGGCTGAAGCCGGTCCCACAAATCGGGGTTTCAGCCAGTGCCAGTCGGTGTGCTCGTTATCCCCTGTGGGACCGGCTTTAGCCGGGAAGAGGCCAGTGGCATCACCCTCATTCTTGCGGCGTGAAGACTGACGCTTTCCCGGCTGAAGCCGGTCCCACTATCAGGTTTCAGGCAGTGCCAGTCGGTGTGCGCGATGCCCCTGTGGGACCGGCTTAGCCGGGAAGAGGCCAGTGGCATCGCTCTCATTATTGCGGCGTGACGACTGGCGCTTTCCCGGCTGAAGCCGTTCCCACTATCAGGTTTCAGCCAGTGCAAATCGGTGTGCGCGATGCCCCTGCGGGACCGGCTCTAGCCGGGAAGAGGCCAGTGGCATCACTCTCATTCTTGCGGCGTGACGACTGGCGCTTTCCCGGCTGAAGCCGGTCCCACAAATCGGGGTTTTAGCCAGTGCCAATCGGTGTGCGCGATGCCCCTGTGGGACCGGCTTTAGCCGGGAAGAGGCCAGTGGCATCACCCTTACTTTTGCGACGTGACGACTGGCGCTTTCCCGGCTGAAGCCGGTCCCACAAATCGGGGTTTCAGCCAGTGCCAGTCGGTGTGCGCGTTATCCCCTGTGGGACCGGCTTTAGCCGGGAAGAGGCCAGTGGCATCACCCTCACTTTTGCGGCGTGACGACTGGCGCTTTCCCGGCTGAAGCCGGTCCCACAAATCGGGGTTTTAGCCAGTGCCAGTCGGTGTGCGCGTTATCCCCTGTGGGACCGGCTTTAGCCGGGAAGAGGCCAGTGGCATTACCCTCATTCTTGCGGCGTGACGCCTGGCGCTTTCCCGGCTAAAGCCGGTCCCACAAATCGGGGTTTTAGCCAGTGCCAATCGGTGTGCGCGATGCCCCTGTGGGACTGGCTTTAGCCGGGAAGAGGCCGGTGGCAGCAGCCTCAGTCTTGCAGCCTGACGACTGGCGCCTTCCCGGCTGAAGCCCGTCCCACAATGTGTACGCGGTCAGTCAGGACAGCGGGCAGTTGCTGCAGTAGTCGAGGCCATCGACCCGGTAGCGGATGCAGCATACTTGGCGTTGGCGCTTCAGTTCGCTTTGCCCGTCTACCTTCAAATAAAGCACCGGTTGGTAAAGCGGATTGCGGCGGCCGTCCGGCAAATGTCGGGCGTTGAGTAACTGGCGGCCGTGACTAAGATCGGCATGGGGCATCGCGTTTGCCAACACCCCCAACAGCCATTCGAAGTAGTTGCCGGCGTTGCTCCACAGCACTTTCGGCGACAGGCGCACGTGGCGGGCCAATGCTTCGATGAACGGCCTGAGGTGATGATTGAGCAGCCCGTCGAAGCGCTCGAAAGAGTTCACCGGAGCTGGCGCCCAGCGCTGCCCCGAATGAGGTAATTTGAAGGCGGCAGGCAGACCGCTTTCGTCAAGGATCAGTTGCAGGCGATCGAGTTGCAGCGGCAGACGATGGTCGAGGATCAATGACGCAGCCACCACCGGCGGGATCAGTTTGATGAAGTAGTACTTGCTCCAGATCGACGCCAGCCCGCGCGGGTCGCTGTCGGGGTAGGCAGCGCCGAACCCCGTCAGGACATCGTTCAGGTAATGGCCGGTGAGGAACGTGAGAATAGGCACGCCCTCACGGGGATCGTCGGGCAGCACCAGAACATCGCGGTAGTGCTCGAAGTCACCGATGAACAGCGGCGCCAGCGCAGGTATCACGCCGAGACTCGCTGTGCTGGTGCGATCAGCCGCATGGCATCAATGAGACTGCTGCCGTGCCAGTACCCACAACCCCTGCTCCAGCGCCGGAAACAGGCTGTTGTTGAAGTTGTTCCAGCGCAACTCAAGGATGGTGTCGTCCGGCGCGATGGGCGTGTCGAGCACGTCAAAGACCACCTCCCCCGAATCGATCCCGTTGTCGACGTAATGGAACGACGCACCGGTCATGTCCACCACCGGGATGTCGATCATCTCCCGCGTCGACCAGTTGACCACTTTCTTGCCGCGAGCCCCGTACAGCGCGTCCAGAGTGGCGTAGGCGCCGCGCCGTTCGTATGGCGATTCCAGCCGCGTGATGCCCGGGTGCACGTTGAAAATCCGTCGATGGAAATCAGCGCCTTCGCGCACCAGATCGTCGAGAATCACCAACAGTCCATCGAGCACCACCACATCGGCCTTCAAGGCGTGTAGCCGCTCGCCCAGCCGGCGCTCAAAATCGGCTTTGCCCGCCAGCCGCGCGCTGTCGCCCAAAGGCAGGGCGCGATAGCTCGACGGCACATTTTCCAGCAAATCGTCCACCTTGCGTCCCTGCACTGTCAGGCCCGCCGGATAGAACCAGTGCGCGCCCTGCCCCGGCGCAAAACCGTAGTCCTTGATGCTCTCCCGGTCGCGGGCGGACTCGGGGTTTTCGTCGTAGATGATTGCTTCCAGCGAGTAGTGGTCGCCCAGCGCCGTGGTGTTGAGCGCGTTGACCAGATACTCCAGCGGCGAAGTCATGTAGCGCTGTTCGCCGTGGTAATCGACGTATTGACCGGCCTTGTCGGCGGCTGCGTTACGCAACGACCAGATGTAAACAAGCTTGGTTTTGGGCATGGATGTCGGACTCAAGTGAGCGTGTGCAAGGTGTGGCCGCTGACGCCTTCGGCCATCGCGACCACCACTTTGCGTTCGCCGGTGAAGGGCTTGCGCGAGTGCGCGGTGAGCATGTTGTCGAGCATCAGCACGTCCCCGGTCTGCCAGGGAAAGACCACTTCGCACTCAGCGAGCACGCCGCGAATTTCCGCCAGTGCATCGGCTTCCAGCGGGCTGCCGTCGCCGTAATAGACGTTACGTGGCAAGCCTTCTTCGCCGACGGTGTCGAGGAGGATTTCCTGCATTTCCTCGTCCAGATTCGATAGGTGAAACAGGTGCGCCTGGTTGAACCAGACCCAGTCTTTGGTACGTGGGTGTTGCGCCACGCCCTGCACCAACTGACGGGTGCGCAGGTCGCCTTCTTCGTTCCAGTCGCACTGGATGCCACGGGTGCGGCAGTACGCTTCGACGTCGCTGTGACGGTCGGTGTTGAACACCTGTTGCCAAGTCAGGTCAAGGCCGTTGCCGTAGTTGCGCACGTACATCAGGAGCTTCTCTTCAAAGCGTTTGCGCAGCGCCGGACTGATGCGCTGGTACACGCGACGGCTGTCGGCAATCGGCGTCTCGCCTCCGCTGACAGCGGCTTTGGCGCAGTAGAAGAAGATGCGCATGGGCCATTCGGTGGTGTAGGCCTGTTCGTTGTGCAGCGGGATCGAGCGGTGCGCCGGGTATTCGGTGGAGGTGTAGACGCCTTTGCCGTCAACCTGCGTGCGCGGCGTGGAGCCGAATTCATAGTTGAGCAGCGGGTGGCCAAAGGAGGCGGCGAAGCGCTGAAAGCCTTCGACGCCTTCGCTGCTGAACCCGCTGAAGAGGATGGCGCCGTCGCGCTCCAGCGACTGGTGGACGATGTTGCGCAGGACGTCGAATTCGGCGGCCAGGTTGACCCCGGGCTGGCTGGGCTGGATGCGCAGTGGGAAGCCGGCTTCAAGGTGCAGGCGGTCGGGCGCAAGCATGCGCATGTTCATGGGTTGTACGCTCCCTGGGGATGGTGGAGGGTTCAGGCCATGGCCTTGCGCAGGCTGAGGGGGCGCATGTCGGTCCAGACGGTTTCGATGTGGTTGAGGCAGGTTTGTTTGTCGCCTTCGACGCCGGTGCTTTTCCAGCCTTCGGGGATGGCTTTGTAGTCGGGCCAGATGGAGTATTGTTCTTCGTGGTTGATGACGACCAGGAAGCGTGTGTTTTCGCTGTCGAAGCTCATGGTTGAACCCTCGTGGTGTGGATGGGCGCAGGTGAGCGCGCCCTTACCTGAAAGACGAATGAGGGGGCCAAGTGGTTAGTTTTTTTTGTGAAAACATTTTGAAGATCAAGATCAAGGGCGTCTGCCTGGGGGCAGACTGTTTCGCCTTCGGCGAGTTACTTTTAAAAAGCACTAAAAGTAACCAAAAGTGCCTGCTCCTGGTTTGGCCCCTCCTTCGTCGGGGTTCCTTCACTCCGGTCTTGCTCCGTGGGCCCGCGCCGAACGGGCATCCATGCCCTGACGGCGCTCTCGCCGCATCCATGCGGCTCGGCCCACTGCGCAAAACCTGCGCTCAGCCTGCACCCAAGTCGCGATTGGGGTAACTGGACTGGCTGTGTACGAAGATCAAGAGCAGATCAAGGGCAAATCAAGGGCAAATCAAGGGCAAACCAAGGGCAGTTCAATAGCAGAGCAAGAGCAGATCAGGGGCAGATTGATGATCGTTCCCACGCTCCGCGTGGGCATGCCGCTCTGGACGCTCCGCGTCCGGCTTGGTGAGGTGACGCGGAGCGTCGAGGCATGCATGCCCACGCGGAGCGTGGGCACGATCGGAATGGTGTTGGAGGATGAATGCAACTCGACTGTAGGAGCCGGCTTGCTGGCGAAAGCATGTGTTCAGCCAACATCTTCATACCTGCCCCGCCGCGTTCGCCAGCAAGCCGGCTCCTACAGAAACCGCGTTCAGGCAGCCGCATCTGAAAAGCGTGGGGGGAACGATCAACAGCAACAGCATTCGCGAGCAAGCTCGCTCCCACAGAGAGGGGGTGTGGGCAGCAGAATGTGGGCGACTGGGCTGGCCTCTTCCCGGCTGAAGCCGGTCCTACAAAAGCATCGCAGGCGTCCAGTGGGATTGGCGGTGACCTCGACCGTAGGACCGGCTTCAGCCGGGAAGCTTTTGATCTGCGCAGCGCTTTTGATCTTCATACGCAAAAGGCTCAAACACCACACATCGCGACTTGGGTGCAGGCTGAACGGAGGTTTCGCGGAGTGGGCCGAGCGGCATGGATGCCGCGAGAGCCGCCCCCCCGCCATGGATGGCGGATGGCGGATGGCGGATGGCGGCGGGCCCACGGAGCTAGACCGGAGTGAAGGAACCCCGACGAAGGAGGGCCTAACCGAGAGCAGGCACTTTTGGTTACTTTTGGTTGGTCCGGCTCCCGGCTTTTTAAAAGTAACTCGCCGAAGGCGAAATGCTCTGCCGTTAGGCAGAGCCGCTCTTGATCTTCGGATTACCAGCGAAACGCAACCGTACCCATCACCGTCCGCTCTTCGCCCCAATAACACCGACCCGCGTTATTGCAGCCGCTCACAAACTCCTTGTCGAACAGATTCTTCGCGTTCACATCCACCGACCAATGCTTGTCGATGTCATACCCCACCAACGCATCCACCAGCGTCACATCGCCCGTCTTCAACTTCCCGTACAGACTCGGCGCCGTATACGCGAACGTATTGTCGAAATAACGCACCCCGCCGCCTACGTGGAAACCGCTCAACGGACCGTCGAGGAAGCGATACGTCGCCCACGTGCTCGCCTGATTACGCGGCACGCCCGTCAACTGATGATCCTTGAACAACGACCCCGCCGTGTCCTTGGTCACGCGCGCATCGGTGTACGTATAAGAAGCCGTCCAACTGAGGTTCTTCGTCACATCACTGTTCACCTCAAGCTCAACGCCCTTCGACTCGGTCTTGCCGACCTGACGGCTGAAACCGGTGCTGTCCGGCACCACATCGTCGGTTTTGGTGAGATTGAACACCGCCGCGCTGAAGGTCGTGTTCCAGCCCTTGGGCTCATACTTCAGGCCCATCTCGTACTGCTCGCTCTTGATCGGATCGAACAGCCCCCCGGTCGGGGTCGACGATTGCTGCGCCGGGGTAAACGCCGTGGAATAACTGACGTATGGCGACAAGCCGTTGTCGAACTGATACATCAGCCCGGTTTGCCAGCTGAACTCGTTGTCCCACCCGTCCAGGTCGGTACCGGCTACGGCGGCGCTGCCTGCACGCCGAGCGCTGGCGCGGTTACGGTATTCACTGTGAACCCAGTCCTGACGCCCGCCGGCCAGGAAAATCCAGTTTTCGTACTTGCTTTGCAGTTGCGCGTAGGTGCCGTACATGTGCTGATCGAGTTGCGAGTTCTGCACGTACTGCGTGGTGTTCGGCGTCACCGGCGAAAATACCGGATTGAAGACGTTGTAGGTCCCGCCTAGCCCGGCATCCCAGTCCTGATTGAACGAGGTGCGATCGTAGCTCGCGCCCAGCAGTACGGTGTTCTCCAGCGCCCCGGAGGTGAAGTTGCCTTCGAACTGGTTGTCCACCGAATAGGTGATCGACTTGTTGTCGCGGTCGTAGGCCGTGCTGCTCAGCGTGGTGCCGAAACCGCGGTTGTTCAGGTTGTTTGGCCAGGTCTCGTGACGGTCCAGACGCGACTGCATGTAGCGCGAGTTCTGGCGGAACTGCCAGGTGTCGTTGAGCTGATGCTTGAACTCATACCCCAGGGTCCAGGTTTCGCGCTCGAAGTCATCCCAGTTCGGGTTGCCGTTGAACTGATCCTTGCCGATCTTGCCGTTGGGGTTGTTCAGCAGCGTGCCCGCCGCCGGGTAGCCCAGCAGCAGTTTGGTGCGGTCGCGCTGGTAAGACGACAGCAGCGTCAGCGCGGTGTCTTCGTCGAAGTTGAAGGTCATCGACGGCGCGATGTAGATACGGTCGTCCGGCACCGAGTCGACCTGGGTGTCGGCGTTGCGACCGAGCATGACGACGCGGCCCAGAATACGGTTGTCGTCGGTCAGCGGGCCGGACACGTCGAGGGACAGCTGTCGGCGGTTGTTGCTGCCGTAACTGAATTTCGCTTCGCCCTGCGCAGTTTCGGTAGGCCGTTTGCTGACCAGGTTGACCAGCCCGCCCGGCGCGTTTTCGCCGTACAGGATCGAGCTCGGCCCGCGGAACACTTCGGTGCGCTCCAGGCCATAGGGCTCGGTGGTGGTGTCGTAACGATTGCCCTGCAGACGCAAGCCGTCCTTGAGCAGGCCATAACCGTAATCGGTGGCGTTGTAGCCGCGAATGAAGAACAGGTCACCGGCCAGGGCGTCGCCGACTGCAAACGGCGGTGCGAAGATGCCGGGGACGTAACCGAGGATGTCGGTCAGGGTTTGCGAGCCCTGATCCTGGATGCGCTGGCGAGTCACCACCGACACCGAGCGTGGGGTTTCCGACAGTGGCGTGCTGGTCTTGGTGCCAGCGGTGCTGTTTTTCACTTGATAGCCCACGGTTTCCTGCCCTTCGGGCGCTTCACCGGTGACCATCGAATTCTGCAGTTCGATGGTGGCGCCCAGTGCGTTGGCCGGCGCTTCTGCGGCCCAGGCCGAGCCGTGGCAGGCGACTGTTGCGACCAGTGCTGCCAAGGCGTTCACCTTGAAAAGACCCTTATTGTTGCTCGCCATCCGAACTCCCCCTCCCTTGAAATTACACGGGGCCACGCCCCAAAGTTTGACTGCATATGTCAAAAAAGCGTGAAAATGTAACAAAGAACGTTTCTCATTACCATTATTATTCTTGATTTTTGGCGAATGGCCATCCTTGGCCTTGCCTTTGTTTCGCGGGCGTTACAGGTCGATCAGGGGTGCTGCACAGCGGCGTGAACGGCGGCGTGAACGGCGGCGGCGAAGATGTCGGCGATCTGGTCGATCTGCGCAGCCGTGACAATCAAGGGCGGCAGGAAGCGGATGACCGAGGAGTGACGCCCGCCCACTTCGATGATCAACCCGCGCTGCAGGCATTCGCGCTGCACCTTCGACGCCAGCGCGCCGCTGTGGGGGAAGTGGCCCAGTGCGTCGGGACGGCCATCGAGGTCGACCATTTCCACCCCCAGCATCAGGCCCATGCCGCGAACATCGCCCATCTGCGGGCAGTCTCTTTGCAGCGAACGCAGGTGGCCGATCAGGCGCTCGCCCATGGCGGCAGCGTGCAGGTCCAGTTGCTGTTCGCGGACGATGCGTAGCGTGGTGGAGCCGGCGACCATGGCTAACTGATTGCCGCGGAAGGTGCCGGCGTGGGAGCCGGGTTTCCACACGTCCAGCGACTTGTTGTAGACCACCACCGCCATCGGCTGACTGCCACCGATGGCCTTGGACAGCACCAGCACATCCGGCACGATGCCCGCGTGTTCAAAGGCAAACGGTTTGCCGGTGCGACCCACGCCGCACTGGATCTCGTCGAGAATCAGTGGCACGCCGGCGTCACGGGTGATGCGGCGGATTTCGCGCAACCAGTGGGCTGACGTGGGCACGACACCGCCCTCCCCCTGCAGGGTTTCCAGAATCATCCCCGCTGGCGGAAGCACACCGCTTTCCGGGTCGGTGAGCTGGTTCTCGATGTAGTGCAGACCGATGCGTTCGCCTGCTTCACCACCGACCCCGAACGGGCAGCGGTAGTCGTAGGGAAACGGCAAAAACTGCGCGCCACCGCCCATGCCGTCCAGATAGGTCTTTGGCCCGAGATTGCCCATCAGCGCCAGCGCGCCCTGGGTCATGCCGTGATAAGCGCCGTGGTACGCCATCAAATTGCTGCGTCCGGTGGCGGTGCGGACCAGTTTCAGCGCCGCTTCCACCGCGTCGGTGCCGGCCGGGCCGCAGAACTGAATACGCGCGTCTTTGGCAAATTCAGCCGGCAACAACGCGAACAACTCGTTGATGAAATCGTCCTTGGCTTCGGTCATCAGGTCCAGGGTGTGCAGCGGGCGCTGGCCGTCGAGGGTGTCGCGCATCGCCTGGATCACCGCCGGGTGGTTATGCCCAAGGGCCAGCGTACCGGCCCCCGCCAGACAGTCGATGAACCAGCGCCCTTCGCTGTCCTGCACGTGAATGCCTTGAGCGCGTTTGAGTTCCAGGGGGATGCGCCGCGGATAGCTGCGTGCGTTGGATTCCACGGCCGCCTGGCGTTCCAGCCGCGCGGTCGGCGCGAACCGGTAATCGGCGTTGGCCAGCCCATGCTCGGGACTGTTCGACAGTGACTCGCTGGCGCGCGCGGCGATCGGTGTCACGTTGTGTTGGCTATGCATGTTCGTGCTCCTGGAAATCGTGTGAATGAGGGCGTTCGCTGACCTGCACGAGGGCTTCGGCAAGCTGGGTAATGAACTGCTGATCACGGACGATCGAAAGGTGGTCGGCGTCGACCCAGGCCGAAACCTGCAAGCGAACGCCCATGCCCTGCTCCAGAAGAGCCGGTGCGTTATCGTTATTTTCCGGCGAGCGCTCGGCCCACCAGGCGTACACCGGCGCGCTGAGGGCGTGGATCTTGTGGCACTGATTGGCCAGTTGGCGCATGTGCCGCTCGACGCCGAGCAGCTGTTGCCAGTGGGCGTCGGCTTCCAGCCCCTCGTCACCCGCGCCGAACACAGGGGTTTCAGGAGCGAGGCTTTCCGGCATCGCAGGACGCGGCTGACCGGCGCCCGGCACGTAGCCGTCGATCAGGCCGACGAACTCCACGCGCTTACCAAGGCGAGTCAGCAGTCGGGCCATTTCCAGCACCAGGGTTCCGCCCATCGACCAACCGATCAGTCGGTACGTGCCGGACGGCTGCTGTTCGAGCAGGGCCTTGACGTAGTCGCGGGCCATTTGTTCGATGGAGGAGTCACGCCACTCGCCGTCCAGTACCTGTCGGTTTTGCACGCCCCAAACGTCCCACTGCGCAGACAAACGGCGCGCCAGTGCGTAGTAACCGACCAGCGTGCCGCTGACCGGGTGGACGCAGAACACGGCCGGTTTATCGCTGGCGCCGCTGCTCAGGCGAAGCAACGGGTTCGGTGCGCCTTCGTGGCTGATGCCTTGGCGACGGCTGCCCGCGTTGCCGACGCCCTCGCCACTGGCAGCATGTCTTTGCGTCGTAGCCGGTTGTGCAGCAGGCAGGCTGTCCAGCAGCGCGATCAAGACCTGGTGATACGCTGCTTGCAGCCGCTCGATGGTCTGGCGCTGGTAACGCTGACCGCTGAAGCGGAACGTCAGCCCCAGCTGCCCGGCGAAGACCTGGCCGTTTATTTCCAGCTCGCGGTTGAGCGGCGTCGCAGGGTCTACCAGCGTGCCGGCCGAGACCTTCGAAGGGGTAAAGCGTCCATCCCCCAGGTCCTGATCGAACTGCCCCAGGTAGTTGAAGACCACCTTGGGCTCGGGCAGCGCGGCCAGGGCCGGGCGTGCCGAGTCGCTGCCCAGATAGCGCAACAGACCGAAGCCGACGCCCTTGTCCGGCAAGCCACGCAGGCTGTCACGCACGCCGACGAGGGTCTGGCGGATGTCGTTTGCAGCACGCACCCGCAACGGGAACAGGCTGGTGAACCAGCCCACGGTACGGCCGACGTCCAGACCATCAGCCAGGGCTTCGCGGCCGTGACCTTCCAGCGCGATGAGGTTGTCGTTCTGGCCAGTCCAGCCCTTCAGGGCTTCGGCCAGCACCGCCAGCAGGATTTCCTCGGTACGCGCCCCCAGTGCCGCCGGGGCCTCACGCAACAGCCGACGGGTCAGCCCCGTGTCCAGCAGCAGTTCACACTGCGCAAGGTCCTGTTGCGTAGCGCGCCCTTCAGGATTGTCGACAGGCCAGACCGACGCGACCGTGCCAACCTGATCCAGCCACAGCCCGACTTGCGCCTGCCGCTCTGCGCCCTGCGCAGCGTCGACCAGATGCCTTGCCCAGCGTTGGTAGCTGCTGGACTTCGGCCCGAGGTCCACTGCGTTGCCAGCCGCCAATTGCGTGTAAGCCCGGGCAAGGTCCTCCAGCAACACGCGCCACGACACGCCATCGACGACAAGGTGATGGGCAACCAGCAACAGTTTTTGCCCCTGCGCCGTCTGCGCCAGCACCACGCGCAACAGCGGACCGTCATGCAGATCAAGGCTGCGCTGGGCCTGTTCGCAGAGCGCGGTCATGGCGCGGTCGTCGGCCACGTCCCGCAGCCAGAGGCTGTCAGCGGCAGGTGTCTGGCGGTGCGTCTGCTGCCAGCGCCCGTCCTGGGCGTGGAAGCTCAAGTTCAGCGCGTCGTGGTGAGTCAGCAGCGCCTGCACGGCCTGGCGCATCAGTTCGCCTTCCAGCGGCCGCCGCACATCCAGCAGCAACGCCTGATTGAAGTGCGCGCGGTTGGCCATCGGCTGTTCAAAGAAGTGCGCCTGAATCGGCGTCAACGGCACGGGTCCGCTGGGCGTTTCCTCGGTCAACGGGATGGCGCTGGCGTCGATGGCGGTCAGGCGCAGGGCCAGGTCCATGAGCCGTGGATGACTGAACACGTCTTTGGGCAGCAGCTTGAGCCCGACCTGGCGCAGACGGGTGATCACGGCCAGTGACTGAATGGAGTCGCCGCCGAGCTCAAAGAAGCTGTCGCGTCGACCGGGGTGCTCCACCCCAAGCAATTGCTGCCAGACCTTCGCCAGCTGCACTTCGCGCTCGCCCTGGGGCGCTTCAAAAGCCTGCGTGCTCAGTTGCGGATCGGGCAGCGCGTTGCGATCGAGCTTCCCGTTCGGCAACTGCGGCAAGCGTTCCATGACGATGATATGCGCGGGCACCATGTATTCCGGCAGCGTGGTTTTCAGCTGTTGCTTGAGGCTGTCTTCGGCCAGGCCGTTGCCGTTGCCCCCGACATAACCCAGCAAGACCTTGCCGTTTACGCCATCGCGCACGATGACCAGTGCCTCGCGCACGCCGTCGCAGCCTTTCAACGCCGCTTCGATTTCGCCGGCTTCGATGCGGAAACCTCGAATCTTGATCTGGTGATCGATGCGTCCCAAATATTCCAGCAGCCCTTCGCTGTTCAGTCGTACCCGGTCGCCACTGCGGTAAATGCGCTCGCCGGCGCGGAACGGGTGCGGCAGGAAGCGCTCGGCAGTGGCGCCCGGACGGTCCAGATAACCCCTTGCGACGGCGCCACCCAGATACAGCTCACCGGCAATGCCTTGAGGCAACGGGTTCAAATCCGCGTCCATCACGTAGCCCTGACGATCACCGACCAGATCACCAATCGGCGCATAGGCGGTGGTGAAGTCGGCAGTTTCGGCGGAGGCCAGCCACAAGGTCGGCGTGACCACCGTTTCCGTCGGGCCGTAGCCGTTGATGATCCACAGCGGCTGCAGGTTGCGGATCACGTCATGCAGCATCTCGCGGCTGAAGGCCTCACCGGCGAAGCAGTAGGTTTTCACCCCCGGCCCCTTGCCCTGCACGCCGGCCCAGTCCGACAACTGGCGCAGGTAGCTCGGCGGGAACGACGCCACGGTGATGCCTTCGCGAATCAGCGTGTCGTAGGTCTGTTCAACGCTCCACAACTCCTGATCGCGCAGCACCACGCGGGCGCCGTAACACAGCGGCATCATCCAGCCTTCGTGGGCGCCGTCGAAGCTGATCGACAGGAAATGAAATTTCCGGTCTTCCGGGGTAAAGCGATAACGCTCGCCGATGGTCTGGATGTGCATCGAGATGTCGGCGTGGGCGATGGCCGCGCCCTTGGGCTTGCCGGTCGAACCCGAGGTGTAAATCAGGTAGGCCAGTTGCTGGGGGTGGATCACCACGTCCGGCGCAGTTTCAGGCTCGGCCGAGCAATCCAGAACGTCCAGATTGAGCAGCGGCACGTCACCCACTGGCACGCGATTCAACGCCGCATCGTGACTGATCAGCAGCTTCACACCACCGTCTTCGAGCATGTAGCGCAGGCGCTCGGTCGGGTAGTCCGGGTCAAGCGGAATGTAGGCCCCGCCCGATTTGAGCACGGCGAAGAATGCCACCCACAGGTCGATCCCCCGTTCCATGGCAATCGCCACGCGCACTTCGGCGCCGACGCCTCGCCCACGCAGGGCATGGGCCAGCTGGTTGGCGCGCAGGTCGAACTCGGCGAAGGTCAGGCGCTGTTCGCCATGAACCAGCGCAATGGCATCAGGAAGAATGCGCGCGTGATCGGCGATCAGCTCGTGAATCGGGCGGTTGACGTACGGCGAGAACGGCGGCGTGTTCCATTGATCCAGAGCCGCCAGATCGCTTTCGCCGAGCAACGGCAGATCGCCGATGGCCGTCTGTGGGCGAGCGCAGATCCCTCGCAGCAGGGTGATCCACTGCTCATGCAGCCTCGCCACGGTAGCCGCGTCGAACAAGTCAGTCGCGTAGTCGAGGTAGCCGCTGATACGGCCGTCGCCGTGTTCGAAGGTCCCCAGGACCAGGTCGAATTGCGTGCCCTTGATGTCCCACTGGCGAGCCTCGCAGCGCAGGCCGTCGAACTGCAACAACGACATGTCCGGCTGCTGCTGGTGGTTGTAGCTGACCTGGAACAGCGGGTTGACGCTCAGGCTGCGCGTCGGTTGCAACGCTTCCACCAATTGTTCGAACGGCAGGTCCTGATGGGCATGCGCACCGAGCAGGTTGTCTTTGACCTGGGCCAGCAAACCGGTAAACGGCTGCTCCCCGCTGACCTGCGCGCGCAACACCAGGGTGTTGACGAAGAAGCCGATCAGGCGCTGCGTCTGCACCTCGGCACGCCCGGCCACCGGCACACCAATGCGCAGATCGCGCTGGCCGCTGAGGCGATAGAGCAGCGTGTCGAATGAGGCCAGAAACACCATGAACAGCGTGGCGTCGTGAGTCCGCGCCGTCTCTCGCACCGCCTCTGCCAAATCCTGAGGAAGCACGAACGCATGGCGCCCGCCTTTGCCGTCGCGTTCAGCGGGACGCGAACGGTCCGCCGGCAATTCCAGCACTGGCTGCTCATCACCCAGCGCCTCGCGCCACCAGTTCAACTGGCGCTCACTCTCTGCGCCGCTCAAGTGCTCGCGCTGCCAGGCGGCGTAGTCGGCGTACTGCACACTTATCTTCGCAAGCTGCAGCTGCGCCAGTTGCACGTCGCTGCCTTGGGCGAACCCGCGATACAGCGCGGCGAAGTCTTCGAGCATGACCTGCACCGACCAGCCGTCGGAGATGATGTGGTGCATGCACAGCAGCAGGCGCCACTCCTCTTCGTCGAGCCGCGCCACGGCCACACGCCACGGCGCGCGCTCGGCGTCCAGATCGAACGGCTGATTCATGAAGCCCTGCGCCAGCGCCTCGAACGCCTGCTGCGGATCAGCCTCGTTGCGCAAATCATGGCGCACGACAGGCACATGGCTGACCGGCAAAATCCGTTGCTGTGGCAGCGCATCACCGCGCTGCGTCGCCGCCGGGCGGAAGCAGGTGCGCAGGGTTTCGTGACGGGCGGCCAGCGCATCGAAGGTCTGCTGCAGGGCATCGAGCTTCAGCGCGCCGCGCAGCTCAAGCACGCACGGCAGGTTGTACGCGACGCTGTCCGGTTCCAGTTGCGCGAGGAACCACAGCCGCTGCTGGGCGAACGACTGCGGGGCGAATTCCCGGTCGATACGCGGACGCAGCGTCGGCATCGACGTGGCGACGGCCCGGGTGTTCAGGTGGCGCGCCAGGTCAGTCAGCCGTGGCGCGTCGAACAACGCACGCAGCGGCATCTCCAGTTGCAGGTCACGGCGAACCTGCGCCACCAGTTGAATGCCCAGCAACGAGTGCCCGCCGAGAGCAAAGAAATTATCCTGACGGCCGATCTGGGCGACGCCGAGCAGGTCTTGCCAGAGCAACGCCAGTTGCGCTTCGACTCCAGGCAGCGGGGCTTCAAAAGCCCGCTGCTGAATGTGTGGGTCTGGCAAGGCCTTGCGGTCGAGCTTGCCGTTGGCCGACAGCGGCAGGCTGTCCAGGGTCACGAAATGCGCCGGGACCATGTAGTCCGGCAGGCGCTGTTTCAACTGCTCGCGCAGGTGTTCTTCGTCGAGTTCATCAGCGACGAGGTAGCCGACCAGCTGCATGCCGGTGGCCAGCTCGCGGGCCATCACCACTGCTTCACGGACGGCCGGGTGATCAAGCAGCGCTGATTCGATTTCGCCGATTTCAACGCGCAGCCCGCGCAACTTGATCTGGTAATCAAGACGGCCGAGGTATTCCACCACGCCGTCGGCACGCCAGCGCGCCAGGTCCCCGGTGCGATACAGCCGCTCGCCGCTGCCAAAGGGGCTGGCGACGAAGCGTTCGGCGGTCAGGCCGGGACGCAGGTGATAACCGCGCGCGAGGCCAGCGCCGCCGATGTACAGGTCGCCCGGTACGCCGATGGGCTGCGGGTTCAAACGGCTGTCGAGGATGTGAATCTGCAGATTGCTGATTGGGGCGCCGATGGGCACCGAAACGCCCGGCTCATCAACGCAGGTCCAGTGGCTGACGTCGATGGCCGCTTCAGTTGGCCCGTACAGGTTGAACAGCCCGGCATTCGGCAGGCGCTGCAGGGTGTCGCGCGCCAGATCGGCGGGCAAGGCTTCGCCGCTGCAGACGATGCGCTTGAGCGATGCGCAGCCGGTGAGATCGTCCTGCGCCATGAAGGCAGCAAGCATCGACGGCACGAAATGCAACGTGGTGATCTGCTGCTGCTCGATCAGGGCTTTCAACACCAGCGGATCGCGATGATCCCCCGGCTGAGCAACCACCAGACGTGCGCCCACCATCAGCGGCCAGAAGAATTCCCAGACCGAGACGTCGAAGCTAAAGGGTGTCTTTTGCAGCACCGCGTCGGATTGATCGAGCCTGTAAGCGGCCTGCATCCACGCCAACCGGTTGAACAGCGCGGCGTGGGTGTTGCCGGCGCCTTTCGGTTTGCCGGTCGAGCCCGAGGTGTAAATCATGTAGGCCAGTTGCTCGGGGTGCAGCTCGACCTTCGGCGCGCTGAGCGGATAATCCGTCAGCGCCAGATGATCGAGATTGAGCACGCGCAAGCCTTCAACAGCCGGTAGACCGTCGATCACAGCATCATGGCTCAGCAGCAAGCCAATGCCGGCGTCTTCGAGCATGTAACGAAGACGATCCGCCGGATACTCAGGGTCCAGCGGCACATACGCGGCGCCAGCTTTGAGCACGCCATACAGCGCTACCACCATCTGAACCGAGCGCAACGCCGCAACGCCGACCAGCGATTCCCGGCCCACGCCCTGCTCTCGCAGGCGGTGGGCCAGTTGATTGGCCCGCTGGTCCAGCCCCCGATAACTCAGGACCTCATCGCCAAAGCGCAAAGCCTCCCGCTCGGGATGAAGCTGTGCCAGTCGCTCGAAATGGCGGTGGACGAACGGCTCCGACTCAGCCCAGTTCCGCGCTGTGTCATTGACCGCTGCCAACTGCGCGCGGTCTTCAGTGTCCAGCAGCTCGAAGTCGCCAATCGCAACGTCCGGCGCTGCCAGCAATTGGGCCAGCAGCTGCTTAAAGCGCGCATGCAGGCGCTCGATGCTGGCGTGGTCGAACAGATCCGTGGCGTAAGTCCACGACCCGCCCAGCGTGCCGTCGGCGTCTTCATGGGTGTTAAGCGCCAGGTCGAACTGGCTGCTGCCGTCATTCAGCGGCAGCACCTCAGCGTGCAGCCCCGGCAGACCGCCGAGCACGTCGAAGTCGCGCTGCTGGTGGTCGTATGCCACCTGGAACAATGGGTTATGACTCAGGCTGCGCTCGGGTTGCAGCGCCTCGACCAATTGCTCGAATGGCAGGTCCTGATGGGCCTGGGCATCCAGCGAGCAGGCCGTGGTCTGCTCCAGCACCTGGCGGTAGCTGAGGCCGGGCGACAGGTTGGCGCGCAGCAATTGTGTGCTGACGAAGAAACCGATCAGCCCCTCGACTTCGAGCCGGGAGCGGCCGGCAATCGGCACGCCAACCCGCACATCGTTCTGCCCGCTCAGGCGGTGCAGAAACACCTGATACGCCGACAGCATCACCATGAACGGCGTGACGCCCTGCTCCTTGGCAAAGCCTCGCAAACGCTGGCTCAGCGCGGAGCTGAAGGTGAACATCAGGCGGTCGCCGCGATAGCTTTGTTGTGCTGGGCGTGGTCGGTCAGTCGGCAGCTCCAGCACCGGGTGTTGGTCGCCCAGTTGCTCGCGCCAGTAGGCCAATTGCCGCTCGCCCTCGCCTGCCGCCAGCCAGTCACGCTGCCACACGGCAAAGTCTGTGTACTGCACCGGCAATGGCGCGAGCTGCGGTGTGCGGTTTTCAGCGGCTGCGCGATACAGCTCGCTGAACTCCTGCAGCAGCACGCGCACCGACCAACCGTCAGAAATCATGTGGTGCAGGCACAGCAGCAGGCGCTGTTCATCAGGCGCGGTCCGCACCAGCGCCAGTCGCCAGACCGGGCTGCACGACAGATCGAACGGCCGCCGAACGAAGACCTGAGCCAACGCATTGAACGCCGCATCGCTGTCCGCTTCATGGCGAATGTCCAGCCGCTCGATGGCGACCCTTGCAGCCGATTCGACCTGTTGCATCGGCACGCCTTCGACCGCCAGGAAGCGCGTGCGCAGCACCTGATGCCGCGCAGCCAGCCCGTCGAAAGCCGCTTGCAGGGCCGCCTCGTTCAGCTCGCCCCGCAAGCGCACCGCGCCGGGCAGGTTGTAGGTGTGGCCACCGGGTTGCAGTTGATCGAGGAACCACAGACGCTGCTGGGAGAAGGACTGCACGGCGCGGTCCTGGTGCCGTGGGACGAGTTCAAGCTGGGCGGCGGGTTGCTCGGCCGGGGTCAGCTGCGCGATGCGCCGGGCGAAATCGCTGAGGCGCGGCGCATCGAACAGCGCACGCAAGGGCACGCTCAGTTGATGCTCGTGACGCAGCCGGGAAATCAACTGCATGGCCAGCAACGAATGACCGCCGAGTTCGAAGAAGTGATCGTTGCGGCCCACGGCGTCGAGGCCCAGCAGTGGTTGCCACAGCGCGGCGAGTTGCTGTTCAAGCTCGTTTTGCGGCGCCTGATAGTCGCTGGAGATCACGTGAGGATCGGGCAGCGCGTTGCGGTCGAGCTTGCCGTTGGGCAACTGCGGCAAGCGTTCCATGACCACGATGTGCGCGGGGACCATGTATTCCGGCAAGGTGTTTTTCAGCTGTTGCTTGAGGCTGTCCTCCGCCAGACCGTTGCCGCCTACATATCCCAGCAAGACCTTGCCGCTCGCGCCGTCACGCACGATGACCAGCGCCTCGCGCACGCCGTCGCAGCCTTTCAACGCCGCTTCGATTTCACCGGCCTCAATGCGGAAGCCGCGAATCTTGATCTGGTGGTCGATACGGCCCAGATATTCCAGCAGCCCTTTGCTGTTCAGTCGTACCCGGTCGCCGCTGCGGTAAATGCGCTCGCCCGCCCTGAACGGGTGCGGCAGGAAGCGCTCGGCAGTGGCGCCGGGACGGTCGAGATAACCCCGCGCCACTGCGCCACCCAGATACAGCTCACCGGCAATGCCTTGAGGCAGCGGGTTGAGGTCCGCGTCCATCACGTAGCCCTGACGATCACCCACCAGATCCCCAATCGGCGCGTAGGCGGTGGTGAAGTCGGCGGTTTCGGCGGAGGCCAGCCACAGCGTCGGCGTGACCACCGTTTCCGTCGGGCCATAGCCGTTGATGATCCACAGCGGCTGCAGATTACGAATCACGTCATGCAGCATCTCGCGGCTGAAGGCTTCGCCGGCGAAGCAGTAGGTTTTCACCCCCGGCCCTTTGCCTTGCACACCCGCCCAGTCAGACAACTGACGCAGGTAGCTCGGCGGGAACGACGCCACGGTAATGCCTTCGCGGATCAGCGTGTCGTAGGTTTGCTCGACGCTCCACAACTCCTGATCGCGCAGCACGACGCGGGCGCCGTAACACAGCGGCATCATCCAGCCTTCGTGGGCGCCGTCGAAGCTGATCGACAGGAAATGAAACTTGCGGTCTTCCGGGGTAAAGCGATAACGCTCGCCGATGGTCTGGATGTGCATCGAGATGTCGGCGTGGGCAATCGCCGCGCCCTTGGGCTTGCCGGTCGAGCCCGAGGTGTAAATCAAGTAGGCCAACTGCTGGGGGTGAATCACCACGTCGGGCGCTGTAGCCGGTTCAGATGAACAATCCAGCGTGTCCAGATTGAGCAGCGGCACGTCACCCACCGGCACGCGATCCAGTGCCGCGTCGTGACTGATCAGCAGTTTCACGCCGCCGTCTTCGAGCATGTAGCGCAGGCGCTCGGTCGGGTAGTCCGGGTCCAGCGGAATGTAGGCGCCGCCGGATTTAAGCACGGCGAAGAATGCCACCCACAGATCAATTCCCCGCTCCATGGCAATCGCCACGCGCACTTCGGTGCCGATGCCTCGGGCGCGCAATGCGTGGGCCAGCTGATTGGCGCGGCGGTCAAACTCGGCGAAGGTCAGGCGCTGTTCGCCATGGACCAGCGCAATGGCCTCGGGACGAATGCGCGCGTGCTCGGCAATCAGCTCGTGAATCGGGCGGCTGAGGTAAGGCGAGAACGGCGGTGTGTTCCAGGCGTGCATTTGTTGCAGGTCGCCGTCTGTGAGCATCGACAACTCGCCAATGCGCGCCTCGGGTAAACGGCAGATGCCGTCGAGCAGCGTCTGGAAATGCCCGCACAGGCGCTTGATCTGTTCGGCGCTGAACACGTTGCTGTGGTAATTGACATGAACATGGGCACGCTCGCCCGCCACCACCGCCAGGCTCAGCGGGTAGTGGGTCTTGTCACTCAGCTCGACCGAGCCGAGGTTGACGCCATTGGCCTGCTTGTCGCGCAGCACCGCGTCCACCGGGTAGTTCTCGAACACCAGCAAGCTGTCGAACAGGTCGCGCCCGGCATGGCCGGCGTAGCGCTGGGCCTCGAACAACGGCGTGTGCTCGTGTTCGCGCAGTTCCAGGTTGTGCGCTTGCAGGTCATTCAGCCAGTCGCCGACCTTCTGCTGCGCCTGGGGCGCCTGCACCAGTGGCAGCGTGTTGATGAACAGCCCGAGCATGCGCTCGATGCCCGGCACCTGTGCGGAACGACCGGAAACCGTGGCGCCGAACGCTACCCGCTGTTGACCGGTGTAGCGCTGCAACAGCAGCACCCAGACAGCCTGAATCAGCGTATTGACGGTCACGCATTGACGACGCGCTGTGCTGTTCAGCAGCGCGCTGTCGAGGTCCATGGAGGTGACGCGCACCTGTGCTGGAAGCGGCGCGCCGCTGTCCGACACCGGAGCGGTCAGCGCGGCGGCCATCATCGTCGGCTGTTCGAAACCGGCCAGATGCGTTCGCCAGAACGCAGCACTGTGCTCGGCGTCACGGCTCTGCAGCCAACTGACGTAGTCGGCGTAATGGCCGGCGGGCTGCGGCGAGGCATCGGACAGCGCCGCTTCAATCACCTCGCCCAGCAGCGCCGCGCTGCTCCAGCCGTCCAGCAGAATGTGGTGGAAGGTCCAGACCAGTTTCCACAAGGTCTCGCTCTGGCGCACCAGCAGCACACGCATCAGCGGCGCGTTGTGCAGGTCGAACGGGGTTTCGCGCTCGGCCGCCAAAACCTCGGCCATCGCCTGATCGCCATGGCGCAGGTCCAGCTCTTTCACTGCCAGCACCGCGTCGCGGCGAATCACTTGCAGCGGCTGCTCGCTGCCGGGAACGCGTAAAAAGGCAGCGCGCAGGATCGGATGACGCTGCACCGCGGCCGCCCACGCCGCTGTAAAACGCGCCACCGGCAGGTGCTCGATGTCCAGCGCCACCTGATTGATGTACAAATCCCGGGCGCTGTTCGGGTCCGCAACTTCGCTGCCGCTCAGTTCGCTGTGAAACAGCAAACCCTGTTGCATCGGCGTCAGTGGGTAGAGCTGTTCAATGTCGCGCGGCGCCACCGGCAAGGCGTCCAGTTGTGCCTGGGTCAGCTCAAGCGTCGGGAAGTCGGACGGGGTGACCGCCGAGTGGCGACGGCAGTGTTCGCAAACCTCGTCCAGCGCCTCGGCATAGGCGTCGAGCAAGCGCTGAACCGATGCCGCCTCATGGCGCTCGGCGCTGTAGCTGCAGGTCAGGCTGAACCGGCCGTCACGGACCTGTGCGTCCAGCGACAGCTCGCCATTGAGCGGAGCATCGGCGGCGCGCTGGGCGCCGCTGCCCTCCTCGGCGAGCCGGAAAATTCCGCTGCTGTCTTGCAGCCGGCCCATGTAGTTGAACAACACGCAGCCGCCCAGCGCCGGCAACGCTTCGCCGCGCAAATGGCGCAGAAGGCCGTAACCCAAGCCGCCGTTGGGCACGGCGCGCAGGGTTTCCTTGGTGTGCTTGAGGGCGACGTCGAGGTCGTCGTGGCCGGCCAGGCTGACCGGGTAAAGGCTGGTGAACCAGCCGACGGTGCGCGCCGGATCAACCCCGTCGAAGAGGTCTTCGCGGCCATGGCCCTCCAGGGCGATCATCGCCTGCGAGTCACCGCTCCAGCGCTTCATCGCCCGCACCAGTGCGGTCAGCAGCAGTTCGTTGATGTGCGTGCGATAGGCGGGCGGTGCTTCGTTGATCAGCCGTTCAGTGCGTCCGGCGTCCAGTGAGAGGTGCAGCTGACGCACGTTGGCTTGCCGTGCTTCGCCCAAAGGGTGGGTGCATGGCAAAGCCGGCGCTGAAGGCAGTCCATACCAATAAGGCGCTTCGGCCAGCACGGCGTCGCTGTAGGCGTAATCGAGCAGACGGTTGGACCAGCGCTGGAATGACAGCGGTTTCCCACCGAGGTCAATGGTCAGGCCCGCCCGGGCCTGGGTGTAGGCGTTTTGCAGGTCTTCCAGCAGCACGCGCCACGACACGCCGTCCACCACCAGGTGATGAATCACCAGCAGCAGCCGCTCCCCGCCTTCGGCCAGGGTGAAATGTACGGCGCGCAGCAGTGGGCCGTCTCTCAGATCGAGGCTGGCCTGGGCTTCGTCGCAAGCAGCCGTCAGCTCGTTCAAGCCTGAGTTACGCAGCCAGATCAGGCCGTCGCGGGCCTGCTCGCCAGAGGAATGCTCTTCAGCACAAAAGCAGGCGCGATAGCGTTGCTGCCACTGGCCGTCGTCCTGCTGCACGAAGCGCATGCGCAAGGCATCGTGATGGTTGAGCAACGCATGAAGGGCGTGGTTCAGTGCCGTAAGCTGCAGCGCCTCACTCGGGTTCAACAGCAGCGACTGATTCCAGTGACTGCGGTTTTTCATCGGTTGCTGGAAGAACCAGTGCTGAATCGGCGTCAGCGGGATATCGCGATTCAGCTCGATGCGCTCGACCGCAGCCGCGTCCTGACTGACCACTTGCGCGACCTGGGCCAGCTCGGCGATGGTCTGGCGCTCGAACATCTGCCGGGGCGACAGCACGATGCCGAGCTTGCGCGCGCGGGAGATGATTTGCAGGCTGAGGATCGAGTCGCCGCCGAGGGCAAAAAAGTTGTCCTGACGGCCGATCTGGGCGACGCCAAGCAGGTCTTGCCAGAGCGCAGCCAGTTGGGTTTCGACTCCAGGCAGCGGGGCTTCATAAGTACGCTGCTGGACGTGCGGGTCGGGCAAGGCCTTGCGGTCGAGCTTGCCGTTGGCCGACAGCGGCAGGTTTTCCAGGGTCACGAAATGCGCCGGGACCATGTAGTCCGGCAGGCGCTTTTTCAGTTGCTCGCGCAGGTGTTCTTCGTCGAGTTCATCAGCGACGAGATAGCCGACTAATTGCATGCCGGTGGCGAGCTCGCGAGCGACAACCACCGCTTCACGGACAGCTGGGTGATCAAGCAATGCTGATTCAATCTCACCGATTTCAACGCGCAGCCCGCGCAGTTTGATCTGATGATCGAGACGGCCGAGGTATTCCACTACGCCGTCGGCACGCCAGCGCGCCAGGTCCCCGGTGCGATACAGCCGCTCGCCGCTGCCAAAGGGGCTGGCAACGAAGCGCTCGGCGGTCAAGCCAGGGCGCAGGTGATAGCCGCGCGCGAGGCCAGCGCCGCCGATGTACAGCTCGCCCGGCATTCCGATGGGTTGCGGGTTCAAGCGGCTGTCGAGGATGTGGATCTGCAGATTGGCGATGGGGGCGCCGATGGGCACCGAAACGCCCGGCTCGTTGCGGCAGGTCCAGTGGGTGACGTCGATGGCCGCTTCGGTTGGGCCGTACAGGTTGTACAGCCCGGCATTCGGCAGGCGCTGCAGGGTGTCGCGCGCCAGATCGGCGGGCAAGGCTTCGCCACTGCAGACGATCCGTCTCAGGGACGTGCAGCCGCCGAGATCGTCCTGCGCCATGAAGGCAGCAAGCATCGACGGGACGAAATGCAGGGTGGTGATCTGTTGCTGCTCAATCAGAGACTTCAGCAGCAGCGGGTCGCGATGATCCCCCGGCTGGGCAACGACCAAACGTGCGCCCGCCATCAGCGGCCAGAAGAATTCCCAGACCGACACGTCGAAACTGAACGGCGTTTTTTGCAGCACCGCGTCCGATTGATCGAGCCCGTAAGCGGCCTGCATCCAGGCCAACCGGTTGAACAGCGCCGCGTGGGTGTTGCCCGCGCCTTTGGGTTTGCCGGTCGAGCCCGAGGTGTAAATCATGTAAGCCAGTTGCTCGGGGTGCAGCTCCACGAAAGGCGCCGTGACGGGATAAGCGGCCAACGCGAGATGATCCAGATTCACCACCCGAAGGCGTTCAACCACCGGCAGGTCATCAATCACCGCATCGTGGCTCAGCAACAAGCCAATCCCGGCATCTTCGACCATGTAGCGCAAACGATCGGCCGGATATTCCGGATCAAGCGGCACGTAGGCAGCGCCGGCTTTGAGCACGGCATACAACGCCACGACCATTTCCACCGAACGCAACGCCGCAACGCCGACCAGCGATTCCCGGCCCACGCCCTGCTCCCGCAGGTGATGGGCAAGCTGATTAGCCCGCTGATCCAGCGCCCGATAACTCAGGGCCTCATCGCCAAAGCGCAAAGCCTCTCGCCCGGGATGCAGCTGCGCCAGGCGCTCGAAATGCCGGTGGACGAACGGCTCCGACTCAGCCCAGTCCTGTGCTGTGTCATTGACCGCTGCCAACTGCGCGCGGTCTTCAGCGTCCAGCAGCTCGAAGTCGCCTATTGCCGCGTCCGGGCGTTCCAGCAGCTCGGCGCACAGCTGCTCAAAACGCCCGTGCAGGCGTTCGATGCTGGCGTGATTGAACAGATCGGTCGCGTAGTTCCAGTTACCGGCCAGCTCGCCCGCCGCGTTTTCCCACGTGTGCAGGGCCATGTCGAATTGCGCGCTGCCGTTGTCGAGCGGCATCAGCGTGGCGCTCAAACCGGGCATCAGTTGCAGGGCCTGGTCCTGGCGTTGCTGGTGGTTGTACAGCACCTGAAACAACGGGTTGTGGCTCAGGCTGCGTTCGGGTGCGAGGGCGTCGACCAATTGCTCGAAGGGCAGGTCCTGATGGGCCTGCGCGCCCTGGGAGGCATGACGAACGCTGTCGATGATCTGGTTGAAACTGGCGTCGGCCTGCACATCGCCGCGCAGAATCTGGGTGTTGACGAAGAAGCCGATCAGCCCTTCCGTCTCCGCGCGCTGACGCCCGGCAATGGGCACGCCGATGCGCAAATCGGATTGACCGCTCATGCGCTGCAGCAGCACCTGGTACGCGGCGAGGATGATGGTAAACAGCGTAACCCCGCGCTGCCGGGCCAGCTCGCGCATTCGTGCGGACAACGCGGCAGGAAAACTGAACGGCAGGCGCGCGCCGCGAAAGCTTTGGCGTGCCGGGCGCGGACGGTCCGCCGGCAGTTCGAGCACCGGTGGTTCATCACCCAACTGTTGCCGCCAGTAATCCAGTTGCCGATCGCCTTCGCCGGCGTCCAGACAGGCACGTTGCCAAAGCGCAGCGTCCGCGTAGGTCAATGGCAGCGGCGCCAGATCGGCATGTTGATGATCAGGACCTTCAACCGCAGCGCGATAGGCCTCGACGAAGTCCAGCAACAGCACCTGAATCGACCAGCCGTCGGCGATGATGTGGTGCAGGCACACCAGCAACAGGTGATCGTCTGTGGCGCGCTCGACCAGCGCTATCCGCCACAACGGACCTTGGGCCAAGTCGAAGGGGCGTCGGGCGAAGTCATCGGCCAGCGTCTGCGCGCCCGCTTCGTCGTCCGCCTGTAAAACCTCGAACGGCAGCGGCTGAATGGCCTGAATGACCTGCTCCGGCGTGCCGTCTTCTGCGGTGTCGAACACGGTACGCAGGCTGGCATGACGCTCGGCCACGCGGGCAAACGCCGATTGCGCAGCGGCGACGTCCAGCTGGCCGTTCAGACGCAAGGCACCCGGCAGGTGGTAGGTGGCGTTACCCGGCTCCAGCTGCTCCAGAAACCACAAGCGTTGCTGGGCGAATGATGCTGCACTGCGTTCGCCGGCGACCCCCGCAGGGATGGGCAGCGACGACGCATCCAGGCCCTGCTCGCGCAGCTTGCTCAGAAACACCCGACGCTGGGCACTGCTCAGGCTGAGGAAGCGTGTGGCCAGTGCCAGCAGCTTGCTGTGTGAAGCCATGCTCGGTTGCGACATCAGTTGCTTTCCTCCAGCTCATTCATTAACTCGTCCAGGGCATCGAGCCGGTCGAGTGTCAGGGTCTGCCCCTGCAAGGTGTCGATCAGCGCCGCCTGGGCGGCGACGGTGGTGGCCTCAAACGCCTGGGCCAACGGGATGCTCACGCCCAACCGCTCGCGGATGCGCGACAGCAGCCGCGTCGCCAGCAATGAATGGCCACCCAGTTCAAAGAAGTTGTCGTGACGACCCACCGACGTGACCTTGAGCAGGTCTTGCCAGAGCTCGGCCAGGACGGATTCGCGTTCGCCCTGTGGCGCTTCGAAGGTGCGCGCTTCCAGGCTCGGCGCCGGCAACGCCTTGCGATCCAGCTTGCCGTTGGCGTTGCGGGGCATCTGTGCCAGCACGACGATGTGAGCCGGGACCATGAACGCCGGCAGGGTTTGCGCCAGCGCGGTCTTCAGCACGTCGCTGGACAGCGCCTGCCCCGCCGCGGCCACGACGTAGGCCACCAGTTGCGGGCCGTGCGGTGTCGGCTGCGCACTGACCACGGCGTCGTGTACCGAGGCGTGGGCGAGCAGCAGGTTTTCGATTTCTCCCAGCTCGATACGCTGGCCGCGGATCTTCACCTGGAAGTCCGCACGGCCGACGTATTCCAGCGCGCCGTCGGCGTTCCAGCGGGCCAGGTCGCCGCTGCGATACAGCCGCGCACCGGCCTCACCGAACGGATCGGGCAGGAAGCGCTCGGCGGTCAAGCCAGGCCGCGCGGCATAGCCACGGCCCACACCCACGCCGCCGATGTACAGCTCGCCGACCACACCGGGCGCGGCCAGCTGCAGGCTTGAGTCCAGCACGTACAGGGCGTTGTTGTCGGTGGGCCGGCCGATAGGCATGTTGGCGTTGAGCGCCGGCGCTGCGGTCAGGGTGTGCAGCGCAACGTCGTCGGCGCACTCGGCGGGCCCGTAGGCATTCACCAGCGGGATGTCGGGGTAGCGGGCAAACCAGCGCGCGGCCAGACCCGCGGTCAGCGCTTCACCGGTCGGCAGCAGCCAGCGCAGGGCACCGAGGCGCTGTGGCGCGACGGCGAGCACGGCGTCGATCACCGCCGGCACGCACTCCAGCACGCTGACCTGATTGGCCGCGACTGCCTCCAGCAGACGCTGCGGGTCCTGCACCACGGCATCCGGGAGAATCTCCACGCGCCCCCCAAACAGCGGCGCCGTGAGGAATTGCCACACCGAAATATCGAAACCGGTGGCGGCGGTCTGGGCAATCACGTCGCCCTCGCCCAAACGGAGGTACGGCAGCTTGGACATCTGGTTATTGAGCATGCCGCGCTGGTTGACCATTACGCCTTTAGGCTCGCCTGTGGAGCCGGAGGTGTAGATGACGTACGCCAGTTGCTCGGCCGACGCGTAGCGACCGGGGTTACGGTCGGCCAATGGATCGCCAGCCGACAGCACATCCTCAAGCACCAGCACCCGAGGTTTGTCCTCGGCCAGCGCCACAATCGCCTCGGCCTGGGGCAGACACTCCCGTGGCGTCAGCAACACCGGCGCGGCGCTGCTGACCAGCATGCGTGCGCTGCGTCCGGCCGGATGACGGTCGTCCAGCGCCAGGTAGGCAGCGCCGGCCTTGAACGCGCCGAGGATCATGCTCAACAGCGCCAGCCCGCGCGGTGCAAACAGCGCCACCACGTCATCGCCCTGTACGCCCGCTGCGATCAGGCCGTGGCCGATGCGGTTGGCCTGCCGATTGAGTCCGCCGTAGCTCAGGCTCTGGCCCTCACAGCGCGCCACCTCCTGCAGCGGATGGGCCAATACCCTGGCCTCGAAGCGCTCCAGGTAGCTGATGTCGTACCAGTGCTTCTGCACCGGGCCAAGCCCTTGGGCCAGCAACTGCTCGCGATCCGTCTGCTCAAGCATCTGCAACTGACTCAGCGCCTGTTGCGGGTTGTCGATCAACTGTGTGAGCAGGCGACGGAAGTGGCTGACCAGCGCGCTCATGTCGGCGTCGTTGAAGTGCCGCGTGTCGTAGGTCAGCTGCAACTGCAGGGATTCACCCGGCAGCAGCACCACCGTCAGCGGGTAGTTGGTGTGGGTGCGGTTGGCCAGCGGCGTGATGCGGTAGTCGTTCACGGCCTGCTGCACCTCGGCGCCCAACGGAACGTTTTCAAAGACAAACAGGCTGTCGAACAACGGCTGGCCACGCGGGGTGTCGGCCAGCAGTTGAATGTCGGCCAGCGAGAGGTGCTCGTGCTGGCGCATGTCGGCGTTCTGTCCCTGCAAGGCATTGAGCAGCTCCAGCGCCGACGCGCCCATGTCCGGACGGCGGATGCGCAGCGGCAAGGTGTTAATGAACAGCCCCAGCGCGCCTTCGATACCCTCAAGTTCAGTGGGGCGACCGGCGACCGTGACGCCGAACAGCACTTCGTCGCGGTCGGCATGACGCATCAGCAATAAGGCCCATGCCGCCTGGACGAAGGTGTTGGCGGTCAGGCGGTGGTGACGCGCCTGTTCGGCGAGTTTCGCGGTCTTCGCGGCACCCAGCGCCAGCGTGACGTCGCGCATCTGCGCGTCACCCTGCGGGCTGTGGCGGTACGGCAGTGGCGTGACGTCGGTGAAGCCCGCCAGCGCGTTGCGCCAGTAGTCGCGACTGAGCCCTTCATCCTGCGCGGCCAGCCAGGCGAGGAAATCACGATAGGCTCGCGCGGGCGGCAGGCTGACCTGACGGCCTTCCAGGAACGCGCGGTAATGGGCGAAAAACTCGGTGAGCATCAGGCCCCGGCACCAGGCGTCGATCAACGCGTGGTGGTGGCTCTGGACGATACGGAAATCCGCGTCGCCGAACTTGATCAGGCGCAGGCGCAGCAACGGCGCTCGGGCGAAATCGAAGCCCTGTTCGCGCTCGCTTTTGAGCAACGCATCAAGCTCGGCTTCGGCAGCGTCCCGGGACAGATGGCTCAGGTCGATGAACTGCGCCGGTGACGGCACGCGGCGCATAACCACCTGACGCTGCACGCCGCTTTCCAGGCCGTGGAACGCTGTGCGCAACGCCGGGTGGCGCTGCACGACTTGCTGCCAGGCGAACTTGAACGCGTCGAAATCCACGTGGCTGCCCACGTCGTACTGGTCCTGCATCAAGTAGATGCCGTGGCCCTGCTCCAGCAGGCTGTGCAGCAAAATCCCTTGTTGCATCGGCGCCAGCGGCAGGATGTCTTCGATGTCCCGCGCAGGAATACCCAGCGCATCGAGTTGCGTTTGATTCAACGCCGCCAGCGGGAAGTCCGAAGGCGTCAGGCCTGCATGGGATTCGTCGCTGCAGTGGGCGATCAGGTGCAACAACTGCGCTTCATACAGCCCGACCAGTTGCTGAATGCTTTCGCGGTTGAAGCGTTCGCGGCTGAAGGTCCAGTCAAGCTGCAACCGGCCGTCGCGCACCTGACCGTCCACCGCCAGGGCATTGGCCAGCGGACCCTGGGGATCGCGCAGATTGCCGGGCGTGCGACTCGACAGGGAGAACAGCGCGCCCTCGTTATCGTCGAAACGACCGAGGTAGTTGAATGTCACGCCCTGCCCGGTCAACTCCGGCAAATCTGCATCAGCCAAGTACTTCAGTACCCCGTAGCCCAGCCCCTTGTCCGGTACGCCGCGCACCGTCTCCTTGACCATCTTGAGGGTCGCGACCGGGTCATCCGCGGCGTCCAGCGCCAGCGGGTACAGGCTGGTGAACCAGCCCACGCTGCGGCTCAGGTCGAGGGCACCCGTGGCGTCCTCACGACCGTGACCTTCCAGGCTGATCACGTGGCGCCGACGACCGTTCCACTGCCACAGCGCCTGGGCCAGCGCCGCGAGCAACAGCTCGTCGATGCGCGTGCGGTAAGCGGCCGGGGCTTCGCTGAGCAGGCGCCGGGTGTCATTCGCGGCGAACGTCAATTGCACGGTTTCGCTGTCGCCGACCCGGCTCTGCACCGAAACATCCCCAGGCAGGATGGCATCAACGGCGTCCAACGCTTGCCAATACGGCAGCTGCGTAGCCAATTCAGCGCTCTGCGCCAAGGTGCTCAACGACTGCGACCAGGCCTGGAAGCTGGCGGTTTTATCCGCCAGCGTCACATTCTGCCCCGTGGTCAGTTGGCGGTAGGCGAGTTGCAAGTCTTCCAGCAACACCCGCCACGAGACGCCGTCGACGGCCAAGTGGTGGATCGCCAGCAACAGGCGCGCTTCGCCGGACGGCAGGCGCGCATGCACCACACGCAGCAGCGGGCCGGTGTCAATGTTCAGGCTGCGCTGGGCTTCGTCGTTCAGCGAATCGAGGTCTTCTTCGCGAGTTAACTCGCAAGTCCACAACACGCGCTCGGCGCTTTCACTGTCGCGGTAACGCTGCTGCCACTGGCCTTCGTCGTTCTGATGGAAGCTCAGGCGCAGGCTGTCGTGGTGAGCCAGCACAGCCGCGAGGGCCTGCTGCAGGTGCGCGACGTCCAGCGCTTGCGGCACGTCGAGCAGCAGCGACTGGTTCCAGTGCTGACGCTGGGCGACCGGCAGGCTGAAAAACCGCGCCTGAATGGGCGTCAGGGCAAATTCCCGCGGTGCGACGGGCGCCAGTGCAGGTGCGGGGACGAGTTTGACCTCGGCTACCGTGGCGACTTGCGCCAGCTCGGCGATCGTCTGTTTTTCAAACAGCTGCTTGGGCGTCAGACGGATGCCCTGCCGGCGAGCCCGGGCAATGATCTGCAGGCTCAGGATCGAGTCGCCACCCAGGGTGAAGAAGTTGTCGTGGCGGCCGACGGTGTCGACCTTCAAGGCTGCCTGCCAGAGCGCAGCCAACGCAGCTTCGACACCCTCATGGGGCGCTTCGAAGGCATCGGATTTCAGGCTCGGCGTGGGCAGCGCGGCAACGTCAAGCTTGCCGTTGGCCGTGAGCGGGAAGGCCTCAAGGGTCAGCACGTGGCCAGGCACCATGTAGTCGGGCAGGCTCTGCGCCAGTTGCTCGCGCAGGGTCTCGCCGGCTACCGAGGCGCCGTTGGCCAGCAGGCCGTAAGCAATCAACTGACCGCGCTCATCCAGACGAACGTGGGCATCGCGAATCCCGTCCAGCTGGCGCAGCCGTTGGGCGATTTCGCCGAGCGCCACGCGATACCCGCGTACTTTGACCTGATCGTCGGCGCGGCCAAGGAATTGAATCTGCCCGTCGGCCAGCAATCGGGCGCGGTCGCCGCTGCGGTAAAGCCGCGCGCCGCTGCCGCTGGGGTCCGGGACAAACGCCGCAGCGGTCATCGCCGGACGCCCGTGATAACCCCGTGCCAGTCCCGGCCCGCCGATGTACAGCTCACCGACATCGCCTTGCACCACCGGCTGCAGATGGTCATTGAGGATCAGCGCTGTCACGTTCGGCAGCGGACTGCCGACGGGCACGCTTTCCCCCATCAGCGCACGGTCGGCAGGCTCGGGCAGCAACAGCTCGTGGCTCAGCACGCCCACCGTGGTTTCGGTGGGGCCGTAGTGGTTGATGACCCGACAGCCGGGTTTCAGACGATTGATCTGCGCCGCTAGCGCCCACGGCAGCGCATCGCCGCCCAGGATCAGCGCATGCTCGGGCAGGACATCGGCGGCGTTCGCGGCCTGCAACAGACCGTTCAAGTGGGTCGGGACGATTTTCAGCATGCCCACCTTGTGCTCGGCCATGTACGCGGCAAAGCGGTCGGCGTCGTTGGTGCGGTCGGGGCTGATCAGGTGCAGGGTGCGCGCCGAGCACAGCGCGCCAAACAGCACGGTATGGCCCAGATCAGCGCCCACTGTGGAGACCATGGCCATGCTTGCCCCGGGTGCGAGGTCCAGCCGCAGCAACAGGCCTTGCACGTAATCGGCAAGCGCGCCATGGCTGATAACCACGCCTTTCGGTGTCCCGCTGGTGCCGGAGGTGTAGATCAGATAGGCGGCCTGATCGGCGTGAATGCGCTGCTCGAGACCGCCGCAGGGTTGGGCTCGCCATGGCGCCCCATCATCAACGCTGATCACCTCGCCTTGGAAGTCACCCGGTGCGCCCTGATCGGTAATGAGCCCGCCCGCGCCGCTGTCAGCCAGCACAAAAGCCTGACGCTCGGCCGGCCATTTCGGGTCCAGGGGCACGTAAGCGGCGCCGCTCTTGAGCACGCCCAACAGGCTGAAAACGAACGCCACCGAGCGCTCCAGCAGAATCCCGACGCGGCTTTCGCTGCCCACCCCGGCCTGACGCAGATGCCGCGCCAGTTGATTGGCCTGGGCGTCGACCTCGTCAAACCGCGCGCTGCGCTGTTCGCATTGCAGCGCACTATGCTGCGGCTGGCCGTCAACGCTGGCCTGCCACAGGCTCAATACGTCGCTGGCCGGGAAGGCTACCTGCTGCGCTGCGACGCATGACATCACGGCGTTGGTGTGTACATCCAGCAAACGCACTTCAGGCTGTGCCACGACTTGCGCGCAGATGCGCTGCAGGTCAGCGGCCAGCGCAGCCATTCGCGGCTCATCGAACAGGTCGCAGGCGTAGGTGAACACCGCCTGAATGCCGTCAGCGTGGTCGGTGATGTCAAGGCCCAGGTCGAAATGCGCCGAGTAGTCATCCAGCTGGGTCACGTCCATGCGCACGCCGGCCATTTCTACGTTCTGCGGCAGCGGGAACTGCTGGGTGAATTTCACTTGGCACAGTGGGTTGTGGCTGAGGTTGCGCGCCACGCCCAAGGCTTCGACCAGTTGCTCGAACGGCAGGTCCTGATGGTGCTGGGCCCCCAGCGCGGTTTGACGTACGGCATCGATAAGGCTGGCGAAGGATTGCTGTGGCAAGACCTCGCTGCGCAGCACCAGCGTGTTGACGAACAGGCCGATCAGCCCTTCCGATTCGGTGCAGGTACGCCCGGCGACCGGCACGCCGACGCGCAGGTCGGTCTGACTGGTGTAGCGCAGCAACACCGTTTTGTAGGCGGCCAGCATGACCATGAACAAGGTGGCATTGTGAGTACCCGCAAGCTCGCGCAAGCCCTGGCTTAACGTGGCGTCCAGAACAAAACCATAGCGCGCGCCGCGATGACTTTGCTGCGCCGGGCGCGGACGGTCGGCGGGCAGGTTCAACACGGTCTGGGCATCACCCAATTGCTCTCGCCAGTACGCCAGTTGGCGTTGCCCTTCCCCACCGGCCAACCGCGCCCGTTGCCAGGCGGCAAAGTCGGCGTATTGGATCGGCAGCGGCGCCAGTACCGGCGCCTGGCTTTGGGCGTGGGCACGGTACAGCGCGGCGAATTCCTTGAGCATCACCTGCACCGACCAGCCGTCGGCAATGATGTGATGCAACACCAGCAGCAGTTGATGGTGGTTCGGCGCCAGGCGCACGTTGATCACCCGCCACAGCGGGCCTTGCTGCAAATCCATCGGCCGCTCGACGACGGCTTTGGCCAACTCGCTCAGCGCCTGCTGCGGATCGGTGTCCTCACTCAGGTAATGGCGTTCAATGAGCACAGGACCCGGCGCGTGAATGCGCTGCACCAGTTGTTCGTTGGCGTCGATGGCGAACGTGGTGCGCAGGCTTTCATGGCGGGCGGCCAGATCGTCCAGACTGCGTTGCAGGGCGACGCTATCCAGCGCGCCGTTGAGGCTCAGCTGGCCGCACAGGTGATAGGCGCTGCTGTCCGGCGCCAGTTGTGCAAGGAACCACAGGCGCTGCTGGGCGAAAGACTGCTCGGGATCGTTGTCGCGGGAAATGCGCGGCACACCTGCCGGCCGCTCTGTACTGCGGCCCTGGTTGGCGACATGGGCGGCGACGTGGGCGTTGAAGGCACCAAGGGTCGGGTGCTCGAACAGGTGGGCGGGCTCCAGCTTTAGACCCAGCTCGCTGTTCAGGCGCGACAGCACTTGCACCACGCCGACCGAATCGCCGCCGCAGGCAAAAAAGTGATCCGCGGCGCTCAGGTCTTGCCTGCCCAGGACTTCGCGCCAGGCGGCGATCACTTCAGGCAGCAGCGTTTGAGCGTTGGTGGAAGGCGTTGCGGCCACGTCCGTGGAGTCGGCGTCCAGCAAGCGTCCATCCTGCCAAAGCGCAAAGCTGTCCAGGCTGCGGTTCTGCCAGCCGCTGCGACACGCGGCGCGTTGCAGCTTGCCACTGGTGGTACGCGGCAGCGCGCCCGGCTCCAGCAGCACAATCACTTTTGGCGCCACCATAAACAGGTCGGCCAGTGCATCGCGCACCGCTTCGCAGATCATCTGCGGCTTCATCAGGCGGCGCACGTTGCGGCTGATTTCCAGCGCCAGGCCCACGCCTTCGACGCCCTGCTCATCGCTCACCGGGAACGCAGCAATACGCCCGCGTCGCAGCAGCTCGACGCTTTTCTCCAGCGCCTGTTCGATGTCCTGGGGGTACAGGTTCTGGCCGTTGAGGATGATCAAATCCTTCAGGCGCCCGGTGATGAACAGCTCGTTGTCGCTGGCGATGCCCAGGTCGCCGCTGCGCAGCCAGCGCTTGCCGTCTTCGATGACGAACGTCTGCGCCGTGGCGTCGGCGTTTTGCCAATAACCCTGGGCAACACTCGGCCCCGCAATCCACACCTCACCTACCTGCCCCGGCGTCAGTGCCTGGCCGGTGGCCGGATCGACGATGCGCAGATCGTGATCAGGCTGGCACCAGCCACACCCCGGCAGACGGCTGACAGCCTGGTTGTCGGCAAACAGCGCTTGAGTGGCGTCCCCGGCGGCGAGCTGGTTGCCGTCGAAACGCTTGATGCCGAATGGCTTTTCTCGCTCGGCAGCGCTGACGTAAAGCGTCGCCTCGGCCAGCCCGTAACTGGGCGTCAGGGCGCGGCGGTTGAAGCCCGCCGCAGCGAAATGCTCGCTGAAGGCATCCAGGGTGGCAATGCGAATCGGCTCGGAGCCGGAAAACGCCAGGCTCCAGTTGTCCAGCGCAAGGCCTTTCACGGCGCCGGGTTTGATCCGCTCGACGCACAGGCGGTAGGCGAAATCCGGGCCGCCGGAAAACGTCCCGCCGTACTCGCTCATTGCCTCAAGCCAGCGCGCAGGCCGGCCCAGGAAATAGTTGGGCGACATCAGCGTCAGCGTACCGCCGTAGTACAGCGGCAACAGCAGGCCGCACATCAAACCCATGTCGTGGTAAAGCGGCAGCCAACTGACCCAGCTTTCCGAGGCCGGGTCGGACACGAAGTGACGCGCCATGGCGATTTCATTGGCCATCAGGTTTTCGTGGGAGACCATCACGCCTTTCGGGGCGCTGGTCGAACCGGAGGTGTATTGCAGGAACGCCAGCGCGCCGGTGTCGATCGTCGACGGCTGGAAACCGCCCTGCCGTCCGGCGATTTCCTCCACCGCGGCGAAGCGACCGCCGGCCGGCATGAACGGCTGCAGCAAGTGCTGAAACTTATCCAGGTCTTCGCGCCGGCCCAGCACCATCTGCGGCGCGGCGTCGTGGAGGATGCCGGTCAGGCGGTCGAGGTGCGTCTGGCGGTTGTACTCCGGGGCGAAGGCCGGCACTGCAATGACCCGGGCGTACAAACAGCCGAGAAACGCCGCGGCGTAGTCGGCGCCGGTGGGCAGCATCAGCACGCAGCGCTCGCCGCCCTCGACGCCAACGTGCTGCTGCAGGTGGGCGGCAATCGAGCGCGCCCGTGCATCGAGCTGGGCGTAGCTGGTCAGCAGCGGCGGCTGGTCCTCGTGGACGATGTGTCGAAGGGCAATCCGGTCCGGCTGGCGCTGCGCATACAAGCCCACCAGTTCGGGAAAATGCGCGGCCTGATCTCGTATGGATTTCATTCATTCACCTGTTTGTATCGGCAAGGCTCAACCCGCAGGTGGCCCGAAGGCCGTCCGCAACGTTGTGGAAAAAGAGTGGGCAACCTTCAAGGATCACCGCTATGACGACCCTCGCGCCGCCAGCCCGGCTTTAGCCGAAGGGCTTCACGCGAAGGGCTTTCGGACCCTGCTCAGCGGGCCAGTTTCAGCGCCACACGCGGCTGCGTTGAAGCCTGGGCCGTGCGCGCCGAACATGGCTGTTGCTGGTCGCCGAAGATCGATTCGACGACCTCCTGGGAACGGATCGCCAGCACCGACAACAGGGTGTCGCTCAAGCCGTGGCTGTCTTCGCAGCAACCTTGCAGAAACACCCCCGCCTCACTGCCGGCGGTCAGGGGCAAGCGATAGTGACGGTCGACGCTGGCGCCCTGAATGCAGTCCTGAATGCCGGTCAGCAGTTCCAGGTGGTAGTCGCGACGGTATCCAGTGGCAAGCACCACCACGTCGAAAGTTTCGCTGTGCATCTGGTCATGGGGTGCATCGCGCAGGAACAGCTCGATGCCATCGCTGGCAACTTCGGCGTGTACCACCTCGCGATTGGTGAGCATGCGATGGCGCTCTTCGCCGCGCACTTTCTGCTGGTACATGCGCTGGAAGATGGTCTCGATCAGGTCGGTGTCGACCACCGAATAGTTGGTGTTGCGGAACTCGTCGAACAGCGCGACGCGACGCTCCTGGCTGTGGTTGAAAATGGTGTCGGTGAACGACGGGTTGAAGATCTGATTGACGAAGGGGCTGTCATCGGACGGCTTCAGCGCGCTGCCGCGGATCACCAGCGTGGCCTCGACGTTGTCGAAGCGCGAGGCCAGGTCTTCAAAGATTTCCGCCGCGCTCTGCCCGCCACCGACCACTGCCACACGCAGCGGCCCGGGCCGATTGGCGAGGAGCTTTTCGATGCCGCCGCGATAGCCGGCCGAGTGCAGCACACGAGCATCCTCCAGACCGTCGAACGCCGCCGGCGCCTGGGGAATACCGCCGATACCGAACACCAGGTTGCGCGCGCGACGGCGGCAGACCTCACCGTTTTTGTCACGCGACAGCACATCCATCGCCACGAAGCGGCCGTCTTCAAAGTACGGCTCGACCGACATCACTTCGGCGCCGTACTGGACCTGTTCGTTGAAATGCGACGCGGCCCAGCTCAGGTAATCGGTGTATTCCTCGCGGGTCGGGAAAAAGGTCTTGAGGTTGATGAAGTCCTGCAGACGGCCGCGCTCGTTCAGGTAATTGACGAAGGTAAAACGACTGGCCGGATTGCGCAGCGTGACCAAGTCCTTAAGGAAGGAAATCTGCATGGTGGAGCCGTCAATCAGCATGCCTTCGTGCCAGTTGAACGCCGGCTTTTTTTCGAGGAAACACACGTGGGGCGCCAGACCACTGCGCTGGGCATGCTCCTGGGTGGCGATGGCCAAAGCCAGGTTCGACGGGCCGAAACCGATGCCGATGAAGTCGTAGACGAGTTCCATGCTTCCCTCTCGTAAGGCGCGATGCGCGATCGACTCCGGCAGGCCTGGCGGCAAGGTCGCCGGCGCCGGATGGCAGTTCACACGCATCAAAATGGTTAAGACTGATTCTCATTAACATGACGACTGAGGCTGACGGCTGTTTAGTCCTCGTCGTCGAAAAATTTACAAAGCCTTTACAGTTTTCATCTGATACGCCGCACCGATCTCCTCCACCGCATCGCGACTGGCGTTCTCGCGGCGATCGCCCTGCAGCTCGCTGAGCTGCCCGGACTCCATCTTCACTAGCCGGTCGGCGAGGTCGAAATACTGATCGTCATGGCTGATGGCAAACACCGTGATGCCGGCCTTTTTGAACATCGGCAGCAGCTCGCGGTAGAAGAAGCGGCGGAACAGCGGGTCTTGATCGGCGGCCCATTCGTCCAGCAAGAGAATGTCGCGCTTCTCCAGCAGCGCCAGCATCAGCGCAAGACGCTTGCGCTGGCCCTGGGAGAACCGCGTGTCGAGCAAGTGACCGTCGCCGAGCTGCACCTTGTGCTTCATGTGCAGCTGTTCAAGCCATTGGTCAATGTCGGTCCTGTCGGCGTTTTGCCCGTCTGCGCCGAGCAGTTGGGCGAACAGATGGAAGTCGGTGAAGACGCTGGCGAAGAGCTGACGGTAAGCCATCCAGTCTTCTGAGCCGATCACTTGCCCATCAACCAGAATTGCGCCCGCCGAAGGTCGATATAGCCCGCTGAGCAGTCGCGCCAGGCTGGATTTACCGCTGCCGTTGCCGCCCATGAGAAACACGGTTTCGCCACGGCGCAGCGTCAGGTTCACGGGGCCGACATCAAAGCCGGGTTCGTCGCCCTGCGCGGGGTAGTGGTATTCGACATCGCGCAGTTCCAGCGTCTGCCACTGGCCAGCGATGTGCGTGGGGGCGACGTCGAAGCTTTCCTGGTGCTCGGCCAGGGCGAGCGACTCGACCTTGTCCAGCGCCACGCGCCCGGAGATCTGCGCCGGGATCGCCGCCACCGCCAAGACCAACGGCGTGCGCATGAACAGCACGGTCAGCGCGTAAGTGGCCGCGACTTCGGTGGGCGCCCAGCCCAGCCCGTTGGCCAGATAAAACGCCAGGCCGATGGTGCCCAGCACCATGATGTTGGCCCAATTGCTGGCCAGGCCGTGGTAACGGTCAGCCAGGGTGAAATGCTCGCGATAACGCTGGGCGGCGACGTCGAAGGTCTCTTCGTACAGCCGGCGAGCGCGATCACGATTCAGAGTCAACTCCTTGCGCCCGTCAATCACGCCCTGATAGCTCTGGTAAAGCTTGTCTTCCGACTCGCGCAGGGCGCGGATATGCGCGTTGAGCTTGCCCACCAGCAACCAGCCGACGCCCAGCGTGAACGCCATCCAGCAGAGGGTGGTGATGAAGAGCGAGGGCGAAAGCCAGGCGAGATAACTGAATGACGCGACGCTGAGCACCGAGCCGTATATCAGGTCCGGCAATTGCACGAAGGCCATGGTCACCGCGCGAATGTCGCTGGACAGGCTGGCGAAGATTTTCGCCCCGCCGATGGATTCGATGCGCTCTATGTTGGTGTCCAGCAGGCGTTTGACCATCACCCGGCGCAGTCCGTAGACAAAGCGATGGCCCAGCGCGGTCAGCGACAAAGACGCCCCGGATGCAAGCGCCAGCAGCACGGCGAGCATCAGGCCGAACTGCCACAGCGCAGTGCCAAGGCCGTCGTGGCTGCTGATCATTCGCTGATTGACGAAGGCAATCACGCCGACGCTCAACAGCCCGCTGCTGACGCTGAGCAGCAGCACCCAGGCAAGCGGCCAGCGGTATTGCTGGAAGACCAGACGAATTAATTTCATGGATGACTCCGGGCAGTAAAAACGGGGGACATGACGCGGCCGTGGCTAGATATCGCCGAGCCGGGCCCGACAATGGGAAAGGGTGTCGCGCAGAAGGAAGTTGACCATCGTCGGCGAAGTGCCGATGACCTTGGCCACGTCGCGCTGGGTGTAGCCCTGGATCTGGCTGAGGTCGAAGACAATGCGCATGCGCTTGGGCAGCTCATTGAGCGCGCCGACCAGCTGATCGAGCGACTCGCGACCCGCCAGCACCCGCTCGGGGGACACCTCGAAACGTATCTGCTCTTCCTGCTCGGCTTCGACGCCGTGGTTGCGTTCGAGACGCTGGCGGCGAAGGCGGTCGATGGACAGGTTGCGTACGACGCGAAACATGTAGCGCGCAGGTTCCTTGGATGCCAGGTCGCTTTCGAGCATCTTCACGAAAGCGTCCTGCACCACGTCTTCCGCCCGGGCGCGGCAGCCAAGGAATTTCGCTGCCAGGCGCAACAGCGCCTCGCGGTGGGTGTTATAGGCGCCCATAAGTGCGTCGAGACGCGCATCTCGCGCGGCATGGATGGCGCCTAAAGCCGATGAGCCGAGCCGGCTCGGCTGGCTGATTGCAGGGCGAAAATCCATCTTGTTCGACATCCCTGGTTACAAAAGGAATGCGAAGGATAACGCAAACGATTCTCATTGCAACGTAAGAAAGTTTACCGATCGGTGAAACTTTTACGCGCTGTTGGCGGTCATGCTCAGAGCACTTGCATCACCGCATCAAGCGCAGCTCCAGGTATTGCAGGAGCATGATGGTTTTGCCGTCGGCAATCTCGCCGCTGGCGACCATGGCAATGGCGCGATCGAAATCCAGCTCCAGCACTTCGATGTCTTCGCCCTCCTCTTCCAGCCCGCCACCTTCGCTGACCCGGTCGTCCGGCTGGTATTCGCCGATGAAAAAGTGAATGCGCTCGGTGACCGAACCGGGGCTCATGAATGCGTCGAAAATCTTCTTAACCGAGCGCACGACGTAGCCGGTTTCTTCCTCGGCTTCCAGGCGAATGCGCTCTTCGGGGCTGGCGTTGTCGAGCAGCCCGGCTGCAGCCTCGATCAGGTAGCCATTGTGGTCGTTGACGAACGCCGGCATGCGGAATTGACGAGTCAGCACCACCGTGCGCTGCTCAAGGATGTACAAGAGAATGGTCGCGCCATTGCCTCGGTCATAGACCTCACGGGTCTGCTGTTGCCAGGTGCCATCGCGGCGTTGCAGTTCGAAGCTGTATTTTTTGAGCACGTACCAATTGTCTGAGAGCAGTTGTTCGTCGGTGATGCGAATGAAATGGGATGGCATGACAGTCCTTGAGAAATGCGTTTTTTTGATCTGGATTCAAACGGTGATCGCGCCGATTTAACCCGATCACCGTGCAGGCGCTGGCTTGCTGGCTATCAATTGTGTCAGGCACAACTGGGGTGCGTGGACCACCGGGTTCGCCAGCAAGCCGGCTCCTACAGGTTTTGCGTCTGGCGCGGGTCTTCAGTCGTGCAGATATTCCTTCGGTGGTGCAGATATCCCCTCGGTCGTGCGGATATTCCTTCGGTCGTACGGGCATTCGTTGTAGGAGCGCGCTTGCCCGCGAAGGCATTGTGTCAGCCACCGCAGGGGTGGGTGGACCACCGGGTTCGCCAGCAAGCCGGCTCCTACAGTTTTGCGTCTGGCGCGGGTCTTCAGTGGTGCAGATATCCCTTCGGTTGTGCAGATATTCCTTCGGTCGTGCGGGCATTCCTTGTAGGAGCGCGCTTGCCCGCGAAGGCATTGTGTCAGCCACCGCAGCAGTGGTTGGCCCACCGCGTTCGCCAGCAAGCCGGCTCCTACAGGTTTTGCGTCTGGCGCGGGTGTTCGGTCGTGTGCCACTGCAGCTGCTTTCCCCGCAAAAAACCCGAACTATTGTTTCCATCGATTGCCAACATACGTACGAACGCCGTTCAGTTTGCCCTCGCAAATCCGGATGATGGCTTCATCGATTTCCCAGACAAGGATTTGCCCGCAATGTCCATCAACATGACCATCCTGTTGACACTCATCGTTTCGTTCTCCATCGCCCTGGCCGGGGTCGTGCACATCTGACCGACCGCCGTACTGCGTTCGCCGCAAAAATCATCGCACTGCGTCCGCCGCATCAAGGGCAACGCGGTCCGAGTGCGGGATTCACGCGATCTGCCGCCGATCCGCCGCCGAGGGTCCGGCGGGCGGATCGGGTGAACGGCGTTTACTCGTGAAAATCAGCAACAGTTGTTTTGCTGCCCACGAAAAAGCTGTCGGCGACAATGCGCAGCGGTTGCAGGTCGAGGTCGCTTTTGCCGGCTTGGATCAACCGCGCGAAATGCGCGTACATCACCGGGTACTCACCCTCCTCCGACACTTCCTGTGAAACGCCGTCGAGGGTGACCTGCGCACCGCCCGCATCCAGGCGCATAACGCCCTCTTCACACTCCAGTTCGATGCTCCATTGCTCATTGACGCTGTGATCGAAATCCAGCTCAGCCACCACTCGCACCTGCTCACCCGAACGCATCTGCAGAGACGCCGCAATCGGCGACTGGCAGTTGCCGGGCACGTTCAGATGGGCGGATTCGACGAACAGCGCGCGCGGCAGCAGCTCAGTGATGATCGACAACGCGTTGATTCCCGGATCGAACACGCCCAGCCCGCCTGCCTGCCAGATCCACGCCTGCCCCGGGTGCCACTTGCGCACCTGCTCTTTCCAGTCGATGCGCACCTGCTTGAGGGTTTTCCCTTCAAGCCACTGCTTTGCATTGAGCACCCCGGGCGCAAACCGCGAATGCCAGGCAAACAGGCCGCTGACGCCTGCCGCGTTGACCTCATCGATCAGCGCGAGCGCTTCACCCAGGGTCGAGCACGGCGGTTTTTCCACCAGCACGTGTTTGCCTGCCCTCAACGCCTGTTCGACCAGCGCAAAACGGCCTTGCGGCGGCGTGCAGAAGGCGATGGCATCGACCTGCGGCCCCTGCTCCAGCAGCTCGGCCAGCGAACTGAAATTGGGCACGTCCGGGCAGTGCTGGCCCAGCGTCGCGACGGCGACCAGTTCGAAACGGTCGCTGCCGCGAATGGCCGGCACGTGCTGGTCCTGGGCGATCTTGCCGTAACCCACCAGCCCTAAACGAATCGGATGCATCGATGACTCCTGTGATGTTGTCGTTGTTTTATGGGGTGCCCACTGAACGGCGACCCTTGAAGCGAATCAATGAATCGGTGCCGCGTCGCTCTGCTGGTATTCCCGGGGGGTGCAGCCGAATTCCCGGCGAAACACCGTGTGCAGGTACTGCGCCGATTTGAAGCCACAATTCTGGGCGATGTCGGCAATGGCCGAGTCGCTGTGCTTGAGGCCCGAGGCCGCGGCGCTCAGTTTGAAGCTCAAAATTTCGTCATGCACGCTGCAACCGCGCTCCTTGCGAAAATGCGATTCCAGCGAGGAGCGTGACACGCCGACGTAGGCGGCCACTTGAGCGGTCTTTATTCCCTGGCACGCGTACTGACGAATGAAGTGCAGCGCCTGCATGACATAAGGGTTGCCCAGCGGCTGATGCAGGCTGGAGGCTTGAACGTTGATGGCCTCCGGCGGCACCAGAATCTGGCTGGTGGTCGACGGCACACCGTGGAGCATCTGATGCAGCAGGCGCGCCGCCGTGCGGCCCATGCTTTGCGTGCCCTGAATCACCGAGCTCAGCGGCACGCGGGTCAGGGTGCGGGTCAGCGGGTCATTGTCGATGCCAATCAGCGCCACCTGCTCGGGCACCGCGATGCCCGCTGTCAGGCACGCTTGCAGGAGCTGCCGGGCACGGGCGTCGCTCACGGCGATGATGCCTATGGGCTTGGGCAGGCTCTGCAGCCAGGTGATCTGCTGTTGCACGGCGCTGTCCCAGAGTGGCGCGCTGGTGTTGAGACCGCGATAGACTTCGCCGCGCAAACCGTCGCGCTGCAACAGTCGGCGAAAGGCCTTTTCGCGCTCCTGGGCCCAGCGATTACTCTGCGCTTCAGGCAGGCTGAAACAGGCAAACCGCGTCAGGCCGGCTTCAATCAAGTGCTCGTAGGCCAGCTTGATCAGCGCGAAATTGTCGGTGGCCACATAAGGGATGTTTTTTGGGTAGGAACGCTCGTCTTCGTAAGAGCCGCCGACGGCGACCACCGGCAAACGGCTTCCGGCCAGCGCTTCGCCGATCAGCGGGTCGTCAAAGTCAGCAATGATGCCGTCGCCCTGCCAGCGCTCGATGCCCTTGAGCCGGCACAGATAGTCCTCTTCCAGAAACAGATCCCACGACGCGCGCGTGCTGCTCAGGTAGTTGCCGATGCCAGTGATGATGCCGCGGTCGTAGATCTTGCCGCCGTTGAACAACAGCGCAATACGGTGAGCGGGCGGGACGGTTTTCATTATTGTTCCCCGGGCCTGTCAAGCGAGTCGGCACAGCCTAGGCCTGCGCCGGAGGAATCTCAATACTCAAAATCGAACAGCCTGTTGGTGATTTTCGCAATCGGCGGGCGCAGGGCCGTTGCTAGTATCGGGGACAGCCGGTTTCCCTCCCCCAGAACAATAAGGAATTCCCGATGCCCTGCTTTCCCGATGTCGACAAGATCCGCTATGAAGGCCCTGGCAGCGACTCGCCCCTCGCCTTTCGCCACTACGACGCCGACAAGATCATCCTCGGTAAACCGATGCGCGAACACCTGCGCATGGCCGCGTGTTACTGGCACACCTTTGTCTGGCCGGGCGCTGATATGTTCGGCGTCGGCACGTTCAAGCGTCCCTGGAACAAACCGGGGGATGCCCTGGAACTGGCGCGCCTCAAGGCCGAGGCGGCTTTTGAGTTCTTCTCCAAACTGGGCATCGACTATTACAGTTTCCACGACACCGACGTTGCACCGGAAGGCGCCAGCCTGAAGGAATACAGCCACAACTTCGCGCAGATGGTTGATGAGCTGGAGCGCCACCAGGAGCAAAGCGGCATCCAGCTGTTATGGGGCACCGCCAACTGCTTCAGCAACCCACGTTTCGCCGCCGGTGCCGCCAGCAACCCGGACCCGGAAGTGTTCGCCTTTGCCGCCGCTCAGGTGTGCAGCGCGATGAACGCGACCAAGCGTCTGAACGGCGCCAACTATGTGCTGTGGGGCGGCCGCGAAGGCTACGAGACGCTGCTCAACACCGACCTCAAGCGCGAGCGTGAGCAACTGGGTCGCTTCATGCGCATGGTGGTGGAGCACAAGCACAAGATCGGTTTCACCGGCGACCTGCTGATCGAGCCCAAACCGCAGGAACCGACCAAGCACCAGTACGACTACGACAGCGCCACGGTCTTCGGCTTCTTGCAGCAGTTCGGCCTGGAGAAAGAGATCAAGGTCAACATCGAGGCCAACCACGCCACCCTCGCCGGTCACAGCTTCCACCATGAAATCGCCACGGCAGCGTCGCTGGGTATTTTCGGCAGCATCGATGCCAACCGGGGCGATCCACAAAATGGCTGGGACACTGATCAGTTTCCCAACAGCGTTGAAGAGCTGACTCTGGCGACGTACGAGATCCTCAAAGTCGGCGGCTTCAAAAACGGCGGTTACAACTTCGACTCGAAAGTCCGTCGCCAGAGCCTCGATGAAATCGATCTGTTCTATGGTCACGTGGCCGCCATGGACGTCCTCGCCCTGTCGCTGGAACGCGCCGCTGCGTTGATCGAGGACGACCGGCTGCAAGCGTTCAAGGACCAGCGCTACGCCGGTTGGGACCAACCCTTTGGCCGTGCCGTGCTGTCGGGTGAGTTCAGCCTGGATGCCCTGGCGCAACATGCCGTGGACAACGAATTGAATCCGCAGGCAGTGAGTGGTCGGCAGGAGATGCTTGAAGGCGTCGTCAACCGGTTCATCTATCCCTGACAGGTGATGATCGCGATCCCCATGCAGGACCGGCGAGGTCATCTCCAATCCGCTGGATGGACGCGATGCTTTTCGTAGGACCGGCTTCAGCCGGGAAGAGGCCAGTGTGTGCAGCATCAATCTTGCGGTATGACGCCAGCAGCTTCCCGGCTAAAGCCGGTCCTACTAACTTCAGCAGGTCCTATTACGCAAAGCGGCTGGTTACATTCTCGCGACAATTCCCTGCTCGCGGCGCGTGGCCAGTATCTACAGTTCACCGGCAACCCGAACATGCTGCAACAGTGTCTCTAAACAAAAATAACAGGACGCAACCCCATGAAGAACTTGAAAACCACCCTCCTCGCCAGCGCACTGGCTCTGCTCAGCCTGCCGGTCATGGCCGATTCGGCGCACCCGAAAATCGGCTTCTCCATTGATGACCTGCGTCTGGAGCGCTGGTCTCGCGACCGTGACTACTTCGTCGCAGCAGCAGAGAAAATGGACGCCAAGGTCTTTGTCCAGTCCGCCGATGCCAACGAGCAAAAGCAAATCTCGCAGATTGAAAACCTGATTTCGCGCGGCGTCGATGTCATCGTCATCGTGCCGTTCAACGCCACGGTGCTGACCAACGCCGTCGCCGAGGCCAAGAAAGCCGGCATCAAGGTCGTGTCCTACGACCGCCTGATTCTCAACGCCGACATTGATGCCTACATCTCGTTCGACAACGAGAAAGTCGGTGAAATGCAGGCGGCCGGCGTGCTCAAGGCCGCGCCGAAGGGCAACTATTTCCTGCTCGGCGGCGCCCCCACCGACAACAACGCCAAGGTCCTGCGCGAAGGCCAGATGAAAGTGCTGCAGCCGGCCATCGACAAGGGCGACATCAAAATCGTCGGCCAGCAATGGGTCAAGGAATGGAACCCGACCGAAGCGCTGAGCATCGTCGAGAACGCCCTGACCAAAAACAGCAACAAAATCGACGGCATCGTCGCCTCCAACGACGCCACCGCCGGCGGCGCGATTCAGGCCCTGGCGGCGCAGAAACTGGCCGGTAAAGTGCCGATTTCGGGCCAGGACGCCGACCTGGCAGCGGTCAAGCGCGTGATCGACGGCACGCAGACCATGACCGTGTACAAGCCACTGAAACTGATCGCTTCCGAGGCTGCAAAACTGTCGGTGCAACTGGCGCGCAACGAGAAGCCGCAGTACAGCTCGCAATACGACAATGGCACCAAAAAAGTCGACACCATCCTGCTGACGCCCACGCCGCTGACCAAGGACAACATCGATCTGCTGGAGAAGGACGGGTTCTACACCAAGGACCAGATCGCGGGTAAGTAACAGACCCTCTTCTGATCGCCTTCTCAGCCAATCGGGGCCGGCACGAATAGCGCCGGCCCCGATTGGCTAGCTTCTGCGTGAGATCCTGCAATGTCCGAATACCTGCTGCAAATGAACGGCATCGTCAAATCGTTCGGCGGTGTCAAAGCGTTGAACGGCATCGACATCAAGGTGCGCGCCGGCGAATGCGTCGGGCTGTGCGGCGAGAACGGTGCTGGCAAATCGACCCTGATGAAAGTCTTGTCAGCGGTCTACCCCTACGGCACCTGGGAGGGGGAAATCCTCTGGGACGGCCAGCCGCTGCGGGCGCAGTCGATCAGTGAGACCGAGGCCGCCGGCATCGTCATCATCCATCAGGAACTGACCCTGGTCCCCGACCTCTCGGTGGCGGAGAACATTTTCATGGGTCACGAGCTGACCCTGCCGGGCGGGCGGATGAATTACCCGGCCATGATCCACCGCGCCGAAGCCTTGATGCGCGAGCTGAAAGTGCCGGACATGAACGTCTCGTTGCCGGTCTCCCAATACGGCGGCGGCTATCAGCAGCTGGTGGAAATCGCCAAGGCGCTGAACAAGCAGGCGCGGCTGCTGATTCTCGACGAACCTTCCTCAGCGCTGACCCGATCGGAAATCGACGTGCTGCTCGACATCATTCGGGACCTGAAGGCAAAAGGCGTGGCCTGCGTCTACATCTCGCACAAACTCGATGAAGTCGCCGCCGTCTGCGACACCATTTCGGTGATCCGCGATGGCAAGCACATTGCGACAACCGCCATGGCTGACATGGACATCCCGAAAATCATCACGCAGATGGTTGGTCGCGAGATGAGCAACCTCTACCCCACCGAACCCCATGCCGTGGGCGAAGTGATCTTCGAGGCGCGCAACGTCACCTGCTATGACGTCGACAACCCCAAGCGCAAACGTGTGGACGACATTTCGTTCGTGCTCAAGCGTGGGGAAATCCTGGGCATCGCCGGGCTGGTTGGCGCCGGGCGCACCGAGCTGGTGTCGGCGCTGTTCGGCGCTTACCCCGGACGTTACACCGGCGAAGTGTGGCTGGACGGCAAACCGATCGACACCCGCACCCCGCTCAAGTCCATTCGCGCCGGGCTGTGCATGGTGCCCGAGGACCGCAAGCGTCAGGGCATCATTCCCGACCTCGGCGTGGGGCAGAACATCACCCTGGCCGTGCTCGACAGCTTCGCGCACCTGACCCGCATCGACGCTGAAGCCGAACTGGGCAGCATCGACAAGGAGATCTCGCGCATGCATCTGAAGACAGCCAGCCCGTTTCTGCCGATCACCAGCCTGTCCGGGGGCAATCAGCAAAAAGCCGTGCTGGCAAAGATGCTCCTGACCCAGCCGCGGGTACTGATTCTCGACGAGCCCACGCGCGGCGTGGACGTCGGCGCCAAATACGAGATTTACAAGCTGATGGGTGCACTGGCTGCCACGGGCGTGTCGATCATCATGGTGTCGTCGGAGCTGGCCGAAGTGCTCGGCGTCTCCGACCGCGTGCTGGTGATTGGTGAAGGTCAACTGCGCGGGGACTTCATCAACGAAGGGCTGACCCAGGAACAGGTACTCGCGGCGGCGCTCAGCCAGTCAGGCGACTACCTTGCGGCGCACAATAAAAACGACAACGACCGGCCAGGTGCTGTGGGAGAAGCGCGTCAATGAATCAGCTCAAGCAACTGTTTACCCGCTACAAAATGCTCGCGCTGGTGATCGCCATTGCCTTCATCTGGTTGTTCTTCAGTTGGCAAACCGAAGGCGGCTTCCTGACCCCGCGCAACCTGTCCAACCTGCTGCGGCAGATGTCGATCACCGGCATCCTCGCCTGCGGCATGGTGCTGGTGATCATCAGCGGCGAGATCGACCTGTCGGTGGGCTCGCTGCTCGGCCTGCTCGGCGGCGTGGCGGCGATTCTCGACGTGGTGTACCACGTGCCGCTGCCCCTGAACCTGTGCATCGTCGCGGCCTGCGGCCTGCTGATCGGCCTCGCCAACGGCTGCATGACGGCGTACCTGCGCATCCCGTCGTTCATCGTCGGTCTGGGCGGCATGCTGGCGTTCCGCGGCATTTTGCTGGGGATCACCGGTGGCACCACCATCGCCCCGGTCTCGCCGGAGCTGGTGTACGTGGGCCAGGGATATTTGCCGCCGCTGGTGGGTGTTGTCCTGGGTGTGTTGCTGTTCGCGCTGACGCTGTTTTTGACCTGGCGTCAGCGTCGCAACCGCGCCCTGCATGGCCTGGCGGCGCACGGGATCGTGAGGGACGTCGTGCGCGTGGTGGCCATCGGCGCTGTGTTGGCCGGCTTCGTCTACACCCTCAACAGCTACGACGGCATTCCGGTGCCGGTGCTGTTGTTGCTGGTGCTGCTTGGCGTCTTCAGCTACATCACCAGCCAGACCGTGTTCGGCCGGCGTATCTACTCGGTGGGCAGCAACATGGAGGCGACACGTCTGTCCGGCATCAACGTGCAGGCGGTCAAGCTGTGGATCTTCGGCATCATGGGCGTCATGTGCGCCCTCGCCGGCCTGGTCAATACTGCGCGCCTGGCCGCGGGCTCACCCTCGGCGGGCAACATGGGCGAACTCGACGCCATCGCCGCGTGCTTCATCGGCGGTACGTCCATGCGCGGCGGCTCGGGAACCGTCTACGGCGCCCTGCTCGGTGCGCTGGTCATCACCAGCCTGGACAACGGTATGTCCATGCTCGACGTCGACAGCTACTGGCAGATGATCGTCAAGGGCAGCATCCTGGTACTGGCGGTGTGGGTGGATGTGAGTACGCGGAGTGGACGGCGGTAAGCGCGTGAGGCTTCAGCAGGCAACACCACGGCTAAATGACTCCCACGCCCGGTAGGAGCCGGCTTGCTGGCGAAGCTGTCAGGTCGGTGAACGTGTTCATTTCTGATCCACCGCCTTCGCCAGCAAGCCGGCTCCTACGGGACGGGGTGTCAGCCGAATCATTCGTGTCAGCCGATCCGCAGGTTTTCCGCCGCAACCAATCCTTCATCGTATTTCCGGTGTCATCCTCTTCGTCGGCGCGCCAGTCTGGGCAACGGCATGTCCATGCTCGACGTCGACAGCTACTGGCAGATGATCGTCAAGGGCAGCATCCTGGTGCTGGCGGTGTGGGTGGATGTGAGTACGCGGGCTGGGCGGCGGTGAGCGCGTGAGGCTTCAGCGGGCAACACCACGGCTAAATGACACCCTCGCCCGGTAGGAGCCGGCTTGCTGGCGAAGCTGTCAGGTCGGTTAACTTGCTCATTTCTGATCCGCCGCCTTCGCCAGCAAGCCGGCTCCTACGGGACGGGGTGTCAGCCGAGTCATTCGTGTCAGCCGAACCACTGGTGTCCGCTGCAACCCTCGTATGGGCGCGCTTGCCCACGAACGCGTCGGATCAGCGAACTGGATCACGCAGCTCCACTGTCATTCTTGGGCCCCCGCGCTACTGCATCAAACTCAATCCAACTTACGTTATGAGAAGATGCGATCCACTTACCGCCCCTCCAGCAACTCCCCCGCCCGATCCAGCAACCCCAGCGGATCGTCCGTCTTGTGTATGTCCACCGAGAGCATCTGCCGAAACTTGCGTGCGCCCGGAAAGCCGGTGCCAAGGCCGAGGACGTGGCGGGTAATGTGGTGCATCGATCCGCCTTCATTCAAGTGCGCTTCAATGTAGTGCCGCATAAGCGCCAGCGCTCCGGCACGGGTGATCTGCGGCGCGGTGTCGCCAAACAGCTCGCGATCAACATCAGCCAGCAAATAAGGGTTGTGATACGCCTCGCGGCCGAGCATCACGCCGTCAAAGGTGGTCAGGTGTTCCTTGCACTGCTCCAGCGTCTTGATGCCGCCGTTGAGGATGATTTCCAGCTCGGGAAAGTCCTGCTTGAGCTGCGCGGCGATGTCATAGCGCAGCGGTGGAATGTCGCGGTTTTCCTTGGGCGACAAACCCTCAAGGATGGCGATGCGGGCGTGCACGGTGAAGCTTGTGCAACCGGCATCGCGGACGGTGCCGACGAACTCGCACAGCTGCTCGTAACTGTCGCGTCCGTTGATGCCGATGCGGTGCTTCACCGTCACCGGAATCGACACCGCGTCGCGCATGGCCTTGACGCAGTCGGCGACCAGTTGCGGATGCCCCATCAACACCGCGCCGATCATGTTGTTCTGCACCCGATCGCTGGGGCAGCCGACGTTGAGGTTCACCTCGTCGTAGCCCGCCGCTTGCGCCAGGCGTGCGCTGGCAGCCAGGTCAGCCGGGTTGCTGCCGCCCAGCTGCAGCGCCAGCGGATGCTCCGTCTCGTCGTGGCGCAGGAACCGCTCGGTGTCACCGTGCAGCAACGCGCCGGTGGTGACCATCTCGGTATAGAGCAGCGCGTTCTTTGACAGCAGGCGCAGGAAGAAACGGCAGTGGCGATCCGTCCAATCCATCATCGGGGCCACGGAGAAACGCCGTGATGGATCAGACGGCAGGCGCTGGGCAGGGAGTTCGGTGGTAGGCAGCATGGGGCAAGGAAACAGATCGGACGAAAAGGACGCGCAGTCTAACAGCTCGCACGTCCGGCTGAAGCCGAGCCTGACCAAAGCGCGCGCCTTATGCCGGAACGGTCTGATACGGGAAGTCATCAAGCCCCGGCTGCGCTCACCCTGCAGTACCGCATGACCGTCCGGCAAAGCAGTGCGCAAGGTACTTCAGCCATCGATCAGCAAGGCGATCTGCAGAGCGGAGTCCTGGCGAATAGCGTGAGCCTGACGCTTGCAGCTGACGCGACGTGTCAGGTTCACCTGGAGGTCTTTGATCAGACCACGTTGCTGAAGGCCGTCGACAGTGACTGCGGTGTGATGTCCGCGCGTTGATTGGCCTGCAGTCGGTGCAGCTGTGCCCACTCCGGCCCCGCCCCGGTCGCTGGCAACGACCCTTCGCTGGATTAGATTCCGCACCGCGGGAACATCCCGCTCGGTCAGAGCTCCAACCTGTCTGAATCGAGTATCCGCCCGCCTCGGGAACCGCCCGCCTTTGATCCCGCGCTGTCTTTTAAAAGCGCCCAGCGCCTCGGATCATGGCTGACACACAGGTACGCTGTTTGCGCAAATGCAGGCGTCCAAACCCGTGTGTCTGTTGCGGTTTACGCCCTTGAGTGGCCGGCGGCGCTCGGGTAATGTCAGCAAACCCACAGGACAGAGCACGCTCATGACTTCCAAGCTGGAACAACTCAAGCAATTCACCACCGTTGTTGCCGACACCGGCGATTTCGCCGCGATCGAAAAGCTCAAGCCCGTCGACGCGACCACCAACCCTTCCCTCTTGCTCAAAGCCGCTTCCAGCGACAGCAACAGTGATCGTTTGGAAGAAGCGTTTGCCGGCAGCAACAACGACATTAACGTTGCCAGCGACCGCTTCGCTGTCGCCATCGGCCGTGAAATCCTCAAAGTGGTTCCGGGCCGGGTATCGACCGAAGTCGACGCGCGTCTGTCGTTCGACACGCAGGCCTGCATCGACCGCGCCGACCGCATCGTTGGCCTGTATGAAGACTTCGGCATCGGCCGCGATCGCATCCTGATCAAGCTGGCCTCCACCTGGGAAGGCATCAAGGCCGCCGAGGTGCTGGAAAAGAAAGGCATCCAGTGCAACCTGACGTTGCTGTTCTCCTTCGCTCAGGCCCAGGCCTGCGCTGACGCCGGCGTGTTTCTGATCTCGCCATTCGTAGGCCGCATCTACGACTGGTACAAGAAAGCCGAAGGCAAGGAGTATGTCGGTGCAGAGGACCCGGGCGTCCAGTCCGTGACCCGCATTTATAACTACTACAAAGCCAACGACTACAAGACCGTGGTCATGGGCGCCAGCTTCCGTAACCTCAGCCAGATCGAAGAACTGGCCGGCTGCGACCGTCTGACCATCAGCCCTGACCTGCTGCACAAACTCTCGGAAGACAACGGCACGCTGGTGCAGAAACTTAAGCCGGGCAATGGCGGCGAAGCGCGCGTGACCCTGAACGAAAGCCAGTTCCGCTGGGCCTCCAACGAAGACGCCATGGCCACTGAAAAGCTGGCTGAAGGCATTCGTCAGTTCGCCCGCGACCAGGTAGCGCTTGAGAAGATGCTGTCGAACAAAGCGTAAGGTTCGCGAGATATAAAAAGGGCGGCACCTTCACAGGTACCGCCCTTTTTTCATGCCCGAATCAGGGGCTGAAGGTATTACTGGTGTTCGAGCGCGTTGACCAGGTCGCGGAACGCCTCTCGGTTGGAGTCGTTCAAGCCCATCAGAATCTTGTGAGCCTCCAGCACCTTGGCCTTGACCACGTCTTCACACTGGTCCTGCGATGGCAGGTCGCTAAGCGCTTCAGGACGGGGAATCGGCCGACCCACGATATTGAACACCTGATCAAAGCCCATCGACTGCAGCAGACGGGTGATGTCTTCGTGAGTAGTCACCACCGTTGGCAACAGCCCGGCCTTCTGCCGCGACAGGATCGACAGCTTGGCGAGCAGCCCAAGCGTAGTGCTGTCGATGCTGCGGGTTTCGGTGAGGTCAATGACCACCGTCGAAAAATTCATCGAGGTGAAGATACGCTCAATTGTCGCATCCAACGCAGAGCACAGCGTCAGACGCACTTCGCCCACAAATTTGAGGACAAATGTGCCGTCTTGCTCGGCGAACTGGATTCTACCGGTACTCATTAAAGGTTCCTGCTCAACACTAACAAGGCGATATCATCCGGCATCTCCCCTAGCGTGGCCAATCCAAACGTTTGGCGCAGACCGTCCAGGCTGCCCCCCGCCGCCTTGACCAGTTCGGGCAAGTTGGCTTCTTTCTCTTTGAGTGTATCACCTGGCAGAAGGTCCAGAATGCCGTCGGACAGCAGGGTGAGACTAAAGGACGCAGGCAGATCGATAACGTGATCGGTGTAGGTCGCTTCGTTGAACAGCCCCACTGGCAGGCCGCGGCCTTCGAGATAGCGCGTTTCGCCCGGTGTGTAAAGCACCGGCAGCGGCAGATGGCCACCGACACTGTAGGTCAACTGCCCGGTCTCCTCGTCAATCACGCCGCCCACCATGGTGACGTGCTTGCCCAGCTTACAGCTGATCAAACCGCGGTTGATATGGCCCAGGACGTCCGATGGTTTGAATTTCGGCAGCATCCCGCCGCGCTTGGATTCAAACAGCAGCCGCGTGGTCATGAATTTCAACAGCACGGTGATGAACGCCGAAGACGCACCATGTCCGGAAACGTCCGCCAGGTAGAAGGCTACACGGCGCTCGTCGACTCGAAAATAATCCACGAAGTCGCCGGACAGATACAGCGAAGGGATGATCTCGTGTTCAAATTCGAACGCATCGATGGCCCACGGGCTCGTCGGCAACATGTTCATCTGGACCTGGCGGCCCGCGTCCTGGTCTTCCTGCAACAGGTGCAGACTGGCCTCAAGCTCGCGGTTGGCGGTCTCCAGCTTCTGCCGGTATTCCCTGTTCTCCAGCAACAGGCGCGAGCGGTCCAGCGCGCGCTTGACCGAATGTTCCAGCACCGCGAGGTCTTCCAGCGGCTTGATCAGGTAATCGGCTGCGCCGAGTCGCAGAGCCTCGACGGCGTCACTCATGACCCCTGCCCCGGACACCACAATGACCGGCGTTTCCGGCGCCAGGCTGGTCACCTGACGAATAAGCTCGAGGCCGCCCACCTGCGGCATGCGCAGATCGCAGATCAGCAGATCGGGCTTTTCCTGCTCGAAGGTCTGTAGACCCTGCACGCCGTTACCGGCTTGCAGAACGCTGAACCCACTGTCTTCCAAGTAGGCCGCGAGACTCGCGCGCACGACTTCGTCGTCATCGATGATCAGCAGCGTGGCACTGGTTTTTTGCATGTGGGCAAACGGCGCCAGATTAGGTTGGCGTAGGCGGCTGGTTTGGCTCAGGCCGCGTACTGGATTCGCTTCTAGCCTCTCTGGCCCAGGTAGCGGACTTTTGGTCAAACGCTTCGCGTGTCAGAGCTGCCCTTCAAGGCGCAGACGGTACTCCCATCCGCCTGGCGTTTCAAGCATGCTCCCGCCGGGGGAAGGCGTCTTTACATCGCAAATCGCGCGGAGTTATAAGAACCTCTGAATCAGCAATCAAAACAAAGGATGCGTCATGGGCCAGCTGGATCGCGATTACGAAGAAAAACGGGATTACATTCGCATGCGGGTGGATGCGGACATCAACCTTATCTACGCCGGTCAGATCATCCCCGCCGTATGCGTGGACTTATCCGGCTCAGGCATGCAGGTACAGGCGCCGCGCTCGTTTCAGGTCGGCGACAAACTCAGCGTACGCATCGACTCCGAGCATGCCGCGCTCAAGGGACTTGAAGCCGATACGGAGGTCGTATGGATCGCCGACATCGAAGGCGGCGAGCAGAAACTGGGGCTGACCATTCTGGCGATGAAGTAAACCCAGGCGGAACTCCGTCACAGTTTCGAAAAAAACCGAAAATAAAAAGGCGACCCTCAGGTCGCCTTTTTAGTGTCGTTTTACGGTACGACGGGATCAGAAGTCGTCGACGACCTTGCCGTCCTTCACCTTGAACTCGCGATTCTGCAGATAAGCATTGCGGATGAAAATGTACTTGTCGCCGTTGATCAGCTTTTCTGCGGACAGAAGGCTGGCGCGGGTATCGACAATGCTCACACCCAGCGCCGTGTTGCGGGTTGGCACATGGTCAATGTAACGCCAAGGCTGGGTGTAGGTGTCGGGGTACTTGGCGAATGCATCGCGCACGGTGCTTGGGCCAAACAGGGGCAGCATCACGAACGGACCGCTGCTCACGCCCCAGTGGCCGAGAGTCTGACCGAAGTCTTCGTCGTTGCGCTGCAAGCCCATCTTGGTGCCGACGTCAAAAAAGCCCAGCAGGCCGAACGTGGTGTTGAAGATCAGGCGAGCGGTGTCGACGCCAGCGGCTTCAGGCTTGGCTTGAAGCACATCGTTGGCAAAGTTGGTCACTTCGCCGACGTTTTTAAACATGTTGTGGATGCCGTCTTCCAGAAATTGCGGCGTGATGAACTCATATCCTTGGGCAATGGGTTTCAGCGCGTAGGTATCGACGGTGTCGTTGAAGCGGAAAATCGCACGGTTGACGCCTTCCCATGGATCTTCGTCGGCAGCATTTGCAGCCATAGGCGCCACGGCCAGACTGGCCCACACGCACGTTCGAACCAGACGATTGATAAAGCCAGCACCGTTCTCGGGCATAGCTGAGACTCCCAGTCAAAGTAATGAAGCGGGCGCTACGCCCCAAACCAAAGGCGGGAGTATAAAGACTTCTGTGACGATTTACGTCGTTGAAATGCCCCAAGTTCTGTAGGCCGGTAAACATCCGGAAACACTGTCATCTCCTGGTCATCGATTTGTCATGGCAATCCCTTAGCGTCAACGGCTTTGAGAGGGAATGCCATGCTTGCCCCGGTCGCCGTCGCTGCTCCGTCCTTCACCGCTGTGCTCTTCGGACTGAGCGGTTGCCTCGTCGATTTCGGCGCCCAGGCACGGACTCTGCTTGCCAGCGATGGCAGGTCATTGGTTGGCCACGATGCACAACCCTTCGCCACGCCCGCCCCTGGCGCAATCAACGCGCTGAAGTACCTCAAGCAACACGGCATCCCCTGCGCCTGGATCGACGAATACCCTGCAACGATCACCGATCAACTCGCTGCGGCGCTCGGCGCGATGATTCATTCCACGCCGCTGCCCGGCAATCGCTGGCCAGCGCCCGACGCCTGCTGGCAGGCATTGATGACCCTGGGTGTCAAGCAACTGGACGGCTGCGTGCTGGTTAGCGGTGATCCGCGCCTGCTCATGGCGGGCATCAACGCTGGCCTGTGGACGGTGGGCCTGGCGTCGTGCGGGCCGTTGTGTGGCGTGCCGCCAGCGCAGTGGGACGCCATGAGCGATCTGGATCGCGAACGTCGCCGAGGCCGCGCCACCCTCGAGCTTTACGCCTCCGGTGCGCACTCGGTCATCGATCACCTGGGAGAACTGGAGTCGTGCCTGGCCGACATCACGCTGCGCCGGCAGAAGGCCGAGAAGCCCTGAGGTGATCGGCATCATGCAAAGCCGTCTGGAGTGGATTAGTCTTACAGCGTAAAGGACCTTTGCCGGAGCATTGCGGTCCATCGTGGGACTAATCAGAGTAAGGAACACCTCATGTCCGTCAGTGACTTGCAACTACAACTCGACACCCTGCGCGAGCAGCTTGAGCAGAACCCGCAACTCACTGTGGAGGAGCGCGCGAACCTCACCGACGTCCTGGAGCAGATCCAGGCGCAGATCGAGCTTGAAACCGTCAGCCAGGATCCGAGCATATCCGACGGCGTGAACCTGGCGGTCGAGCGCTTCGAGGTCGATCACCCGACCATCGCTGGTACGTTGCGCAATGTTCTGGTGACGCTGGGCAGCATGGGGATCTGAGAGGAATCCGCCGGTGGGCGCGCCTGGCGCTGAATGACACGTTTTTGCAGGAGTCGGCTTGCTGGCGAATGCCACATCTCTGTAGGAGCCGGCTTGCTGGCGAATGCCACATCTCTGTAAGAGCCGGCTTGCTGGCGAATGCGGTGGATCAGTCCCCGCCCAGCGCCTTGACGATTGGGTTCGCCAGCAAGCCGGCTCCTACAAATTATTCATTCGCTCATTATCAGCGGTCTCTTCTCCAGATTTTAAACTACTGGCTCGGGCACTTTCGCGCCGGTCTCTCTGCTGGCGAACGCCACATCCCTGCAGGAGCCGGCTTGCTGGCGGACGCCACACACCTGCAGGAGCCGGCTTGCTGGCGAACCCGTTCTGGCTGTCGGGGACGATGTTGAATGTGCCGGCCTCTTCGCGGGCAAGCGCGCTCCTACAGGTGATTCGACATCCCGTATCACCTGCGGCGAACACGGCTTCGGCAGATGATTCGTCGGGTCACTGCCGTGCGAGACGTCCATTCTCCAGGGTCAACCCTTCGGTGCTGCGGTAGGGGTTGATGTCCAGCCCGCCCCGGCGCACGTAACGCGCGTAAACCGTCAACTTTTCCGGCTTCAGCAGGCGTTGCAGGTCCATGAAAATGCGTTCGACGCACTGTTCATGGAAATCCGAATGCTGGCGGAAGCTTACGATGTAGGCCAGAAAGCTTGCGTGATCCAGTGCCGCGCCCCGGTATTCCACGGCTACGCTGCCCCAGTCTGGCTGGCTCGTTACCGGGCAGTTGGACTTCAGCAGGTGGCTGTGCAGGGCGTCGTCCACTACGCGTGATTCATCGCAATGCAGCAGCTCGGGCTGCGGGCGGTCATAGCTGGTGATCTTCACATCGAGATCATCAATGCACACGCCCGGTACCGCAACGATCCCCTCGGCTTCGATGTCCTTGAGGCTGCGGACACGCACGCCCACCGGCTTGCCAGCGGCCGCCGACAGGTCTCTCTCCAGCGTGACGACGAGCTCGTCCCGGGAGGCAAACGCGGTCTGATTGAGCGAATTGAGGTACAGCTTGAAGGACTTGGATTCGATGATATTGGGCGAATCGGCAGGAATGCTGAACTCCCCGATGGCGACCACCGGCTTGCCGGACGGGAGCAACCAGGACAGCTCATAGCAATTCCAGAAATCGACGCCCTGGTAAGGCAGCGTTTCTGCAGTCAACCCCAGCTCTGCCCACTTGGCGGCGCGGGGTATCGGGAACAGCAAAGACGGCGTGTATGTCGCAATGTATTCGCTGGACTTGCCCAGCGGCGAGTGTTCGGCTGCGGGATGCATGGCGGGACCTGAACCTGAAAAACGGCGATAAATACCAAGGTCGCGCAGTTTATCGGGTTCGGCCCCTGTTTTCAGCGATTACTGAGACTTTCAGCGTTAACTCAGACCATTCAGTGCTTACTGACTGATCGCAACCTTGCCAACCATGCCCGCCTGATAATGGCCGGGGATGTTGCAGGCGAACTCCAACCCGGTGGCGTCGGCAAACGTCCATGTCAGCTCGGCAGTCTTGCCGGGCTCAACCAGCATGCTATTGGGATCGTCGTGCTTCATGGCGCCGTCACCGTGCGCCATTCCATGGTCCATGCCGGCCATGTCGTGCTTCATGCCCGTGGGCGTCAGCATCCCACTGGCTGCCATTTTCAGCATTTCCTGCTGGTGCGCCGCATGCATCGCGGCATCGCCGAGATTGAATTCGTGAAGCAGCTGGCCCTTGTTGACCAGCACGAAACGCACGGTTTCGCCCTTTTTGACGTTCAGCGACTTGGGCTCGAAATACATATCGCCCAGCGTCACCTCGACGGTGCGTGTCGCTTTCGCGGCGTCGCCGGGATGGCCGAACGCAAAATGCTCCCCCGTGGACGCCTGCGACGCCACGCTTACACTCAACAGCACAGCCGCTGCACAAAGACGAAACAACATGGGCATCTCCTACTCGTAGCGCAACGCATGAGCCGGCTGGATCTGGGCGGCGCGATAGGCCGGATAGATCGTTGCCAGAAAGCTGAGGATGAACCCCGCACTGCAAATCAGCACCACGTCGCTGCCTTCAAGCTGCGACGGCAAGTTGCTGATGAAATACACGTCCGAGGTGAAAATGTGCTGCCCGGTCACGCGTTCGACCCAGCCGACGATCTGGCTGACGTTGATCGCCGCGATCACGCCCAGCACGCCGCCTATGACCGTACCGACAATGCCGATCACAGTGCCCTGCACCATGAAGATGGTCATGATCTGTCGAGGTGTCGCGCCGAGGGTGCGCAGGATAGCGATGTCGGCGCCCTTGTCGTTCACCACCATGATCAGCGTGGCGATGATGTTGAAGGCGGCCACGGCGACGATCATCAGCAACAGCAGACCGATCATGGTCTTTTCCATTTTCATGGCGCTGAACAGACTGCCCTGGGTGTGGGTCCAGTCATCTGCCTTATAGTCCGCACCGAGCCCGGCGACAATGGCGCTGGATACCTGCGGCGCTGCGTACAGATCGGCCAGGGCAAGGCGCACGCCTTGCACCTGGTTGGGTTGCCAGCGCTGAATAACGGCAGCATCGGCGACGTTGACCAGCGCCATCGAACCGTCCAGCTCGGCACCGACCTTGAACACCCCCACCACGGTCAAACGTTGCAGACGCGGCGTAATGCCACCGGGTGCGCTGCTGATCTCCGGAACGATCAGCGTCAGCTTGTCACCGACGTTCAGGCGAAAGCGCCGGGCCGTGATTTCGCCGATCACCACACCGAACTCGCCGGGTTTGAGGTCCTGCAACCGCCCCTGCACGATGTGCTGGGTCACGATCGACACCTTCGACTCGAGCGCCGGGTCGACGCCGTTGATCTGAATGGGCTGCATCGAGCCTTTGTACGAGAGCATGCCGTCCATTTCAGTGAACGGCACGGCCGCGATCACTTGCGGGTCCTTGAGCGACGCCGTGGCGGCTGGCTGCCAGTCGTCCAGCGGTTTGACACCCGAGATCACGGCGTGGGGAACCATGCCGAGGATGCGCGAACTCATTTCCTTCTGGAAACCGTTCATCACCGACAGCACCACGATCATCGCCAGCACGCCCAGCGCCAGCCCGATCATCGAGGTCATGGAGATGAACGAGATGAAGTGGTTGCGACGCTTGGCCCGGGTGTAGCGTGTCCCGATAAAGATGGATAACGGTCTGAACATTCGTGGAGCACCGTAACTGAAACGACTAAAAGTAGAAAGCGCCGACGCGCGGGTTATCGTCGACAACCTGCGTGCATCGGGATGCGCGGCTCAAGCCTGGACCAGACGGCCTTCTTCGAGACGCCATACGCGGTCCATCTGGCGGGCCAGCGTCATGTCGTGAGTCACCACCAGAAACGCGGTGCGCGACGACGTGCTGAGTTCCAGCATCAGGTCCTGAATGCCCTGGGCAGTATGAGAGTCGAGGTTGCCGGTGGGCTCGTCGAGCATGACCAGACCCGGCTGATTGACCAGCGCCCGCGCGATGGCCACCCGCTGACGCTCACCGCCGGACAATTCCGAAGGCTTGTGCGCCAGACGGTGCTTGAGCCCTACCCGCTCAAGCAGTGCGGTTGCGCGCTGACGCGCTTCCGGAATCGGCGTCTTGCCGATCAGCAGCGGCATGCAGACGTTTTCCAGCGCGGTGAATTCGGGCAGTAGATGGTGGAACTGGTAGACGAAGCCCAATGCGCGGTTGCGCAACAGGCCCCGGGCCTTTTCGTTCAGCGCCGACAGCTCTTCTCCCGCCAGCCAGACACTGCCTTCGGTGGGCGTGTCCAGACCGCCGAGCAAGTTGAGCAAGGTACTTTTGCCGGAGCCCGAACTGCCGACGATTGCCACACGCTCACCCGGGTGCAATTCCAGTTGAAGGCCTGACAGGACCACGACGGATTCCGGACCTTCCTCGTAGGATTTGCCCAGGTTGCGGCAGCTCAGTACAGCTTTATCACTCATGCCCGACTCACTCATAACGTAGCGCCTCCGCCGGCTGGGTGCGCGCCGCACGCCAGGCTGGATACAGGGTGGCGAGGAAACTCAGAACCAGCGCCGCGCCGCATACCAGCAGCACGTCCTGGGTCATCAATTGCGATGGCAGATAGTCGATGAAATAGACATCCGCATTCAGAAACTTGTGGCCAATAAGGCCTTCCAGCGCCGAAATCGCCGAACTGACGTTCAAGGCCGCCAGGATGCCGACGCCGGCGCCGATCAGTGTACCGACGACACCAATGACGGTGCCCTGGACCATGAAAATCGCCATGATCTGGCCCGGAGTGGCGCCCAGGGTTCGCAGGATGGCAATGTCACCGCGCTTGTCGTTGACGACCATGACCAGCGTGGAAATGATGTTGAACGCCGCGACGGCGACGATCAGCAGCAGGAGCAGACCAATGATGGATTTTTCCATGCCGATGGCCTGGTACAGGTTGCCGTGGGTGCGGGTCCAGTCACGCGAATAATACTGGTGCTCGCCGAGGTTCTGCGCGATGTCGTACGCCGTACGTGGCGCCTTGAACAGATCGGTGAACTTCAGACGCAAGCCCTGCACCTGGTCCGGCTTCCAGCGGTGCAGCCGCGCCAGATCCTGCAGGTTGGTCACACCCAGATAACCGTCCAGCTCGCCGGCGCCGACATGGAAGATGCCCACCACCGTGAAGCGCTTCATGCGCGGGAACATGCCGGCCGGAGTCACAGTGACTTCAGGTGAAACAAAGGTCACCTTGTCGCCCATGCCGACCCCCAGCTTGGTCGCGGCCTTGTCGCCGATCACCACGCCGAAGCCGCCCGCGACCAGGTCATCGAGACTGCCCTGCTTCATGAAGCCGTCGATGATCGACACCTTGCGCTCCTGCACAGGGTCGATGGCGTTCAACAGGATCTTTTGCACGTTGCCATTGTTGGTCAGCAGCCCTTGCATCTGGATGAACGGCGCAACCGCTTCCACCTGCTTGTTCTGTTTGACGCGGGCCGCGAGGGCCTGCCAGTCGTTGATCGGTTCGCCGGACTCGATGGTGGCGTGGGGCACCATGCCCAACACGCGCGTGCGCATCTCATGATCGAAGCCGTTCATGACCGACAGCACGACGATCATCACGACCACGCCCAGGGCGAGGCCGATCATCGACGTCAGGGAAATGAAGGAGACAAAGTGGTTACGGCGCTTCGCACGGGTGTAGCGCGTGCCGATGAATACAAAAAGAGGTCTGAACATTTAGGCGCTTGTTCGGAGGAATGGGAACGTCCTTGTGGCGGGCCTGGGCAAGCGGCTTTACACTCGAATCAGCGCTGAATCACACTCGTATCAATGAGCTGTGATTTTAAGCAATCACTCTGACAACCGCCGCTACCATGGGTTAGCCATGCCGACACTAGATGAAGAAGAACGCCGCGAATACTACCGTATCGAGGACAGCGTCGCACTGGAAATTAACCGCATCGGCGGTCCCGACACGGGCGACGCCCCCGGCTTGCACGACACGTCCACGCTCTTCGATCTGCTAAGCGAATTGCATGTCGCCGAGTTCGAGTCGCAGCACCTGCTGCGTCAACTGGACGATCGCGACCGCACCACCAACAGCTTTCTTCGCGCCATGAGCAAGCGCATCGACCTGCTTGGGCAAGTGGTTGCGCACACCGCGCTGGGCAAGCTGGGCGCCCCGCAGCGCGTGATCATGTCCGAAGGCGGTCTGCAATTCGAGACCGCCCAGCCCTTTCCGCCCGGCACGTTGTTGTCGGTGAAAATGGTGCTGATGCCCCAGGCCTCAGGGATGCTGTTGCGCGCCCGCGTGACTCAGTGCCACGCTTTGAATGTCGGCGATTTTGATGTCGGCATGGAGTGGATCGACCTCACGGACGCCCAACGCCAACTGCTGGCCCGACACATCCTGCAACGACAAGCCGCGCAACGACGACTCGCGCGCGAGCAGAACGACCCTGACATGAAGCCAGACTGATCCAGCCCCTACGCCTACCAAGGAGTGATTGTGACCATTATTTACGGCCACCGCGGCGCCAAGGGCGAAGCACCGGAAAACACCCTGACCAGTTTCCAGGAGTGCCTCAAGCACGGCGTCAAGCGCTGCGAACTGGATTTGCACTTGTCCCGCGACGGCGAATTGATGGTCATCCATGACCCGACCCTCAAGCGCACTACAGACCGGCGCGGCAAAGTGGTCGAGCACGATGCCGCCGACCTTGTGACCTACGACGCGCGCAAAGGCGGGCCGGGCTGGGTACAACCCTGCCCCATTCCTCGTCTGGAAGAGCTGTTTGAAAAATGCCCCTTCGACCACTGGCAGCTGGAAGTCAAAAGCGCATCGCGTACCCGGGCTGCGACGACGGTGCTGGCCATTCGTGAAATGGCTCAGCGCCACGGCTTGCTGGACAAGGTGACGATTACTTCCAGCTCCAGAGAAGTGCTGCGCGCAGCACTTGAGCTGACTCCGGACATTTCACGCGGGCTGGTCGCCGAATACGCCTGGCTCGACCCGCTGAAGGTTGCCCAGGGTTATGGCTGCGAATTTCTAGCGCTGAACTGGACGCTGTGCACACCCGAGCGCTTGAAGAAAGCTCAGAATCAGGGGCTGCATGTGTCGGTCTGGACAGTCAACGAGCCCGCACTGATGCGCAGGCTCGCTGACTTTGGCGTTGACAGCCTGATTACAGACTTTCCCGGTTTGGCCAGCGCCACCCTTGGGAAATACTGAAATCGGTCTCCCCGACCGGCTCAGGCCACCGGCCGGAGCCGGTCAAAAAAGCCGGTTAAGGCCGTCGTAGGCCGCGACCCGATAGGCCTCGGCCATGGTCGGGTAGTTGAAGGTGGTGTTGACGAAGTACTTGATGCTGTTCGCCTCACCCGGCTGGTTCATGATGGCCTGGCCGATGTGCACGATCTCCGATGCCTGATCGCCGAAGCAATGCACACCGAGAATCTGCAGGGTCTCCCGGTGGAACAGGATTTTCAGCATACCAACCGGCTCGTTGGAGATTTGCGCCCGGGCCATGCTTTTGAAAAACGCCTTGCCCACTTCGTACGGCACCTTGGCCACGGTCAGATCATGCTCGTTCTGACCGATGGAGCTGATCTCGGGGATGGTGTAGATGCCGGTCGGCACATCATTGACGAAGCGCCATGCGCCGTTGTCGACAGCGCTGCCCGAAGCCGAACGCCCCTGGTCATAGGCCGCACTGGCCAGACTCGGCCAGCCAATCACGTCGCCGGCGCCATAGATGTTGGGCTGGCTGGTGCGGTAGGCCTCATCGACGTCAATCTGGCCACGGCCGTTGGCTTTGATGCCGACGTTCTCGAGACCCAGCTTGTCGGTGTTGCCGGTGCGACCGTTGCACCACAGCAGGGCATCGGCCTTGATCTTTTTACCGGACTTGAGGTGCAGGATCACGCCGTTGTCGAGCCCTTCAACGCGCTCGTATTCCTCGTTGTGACGCACCATCACATTGTTGTTGCTGAAGTGATAGCTCAGGCCCTGAGAGATTTCCGAATCGAGGAAGCTCAGCAGCTGGTCGCGGTTATCGATCAGCTCGATCTCTACTCCCAGGCCGCTGAAGATCGACGCGTATTCGCAGCCGATCACTCCGGCGCCATAGATGATCAGCTTGCGCGGGGTGTGACCCAGGCTGAGGATGGTGTCGCTGTCGTAGATGCGTTTATGGGAGAAGTCGATATCGGCAGGACGATACGGCCGCGAACCGGTCGCGATGATGATCTGATTGGCGACCAGTTTTTCAACGACGCCCGATGTGCACACGACATCGACGCTGCGCTCGTCGGCGAAGCTGCCGGTGCCGAAAAACACGTCGACACGGTTGCGCGCGTAATAACCGGTGCGCGATGCCACTTGCTTGTTGATGACCTTCTCGGCGTTTTTCAGAACGTCAGGGAAGGAGAACCAGCGTGGCTCACCAATGGCCCGAAACATCGGGTTGGTGTTGAACTGAATGATTTGCTTGACGGAGTGACGCAGCGCCTTCGACGGGATCGTGCCCAGGTGGGTGCAGTTGCCGCCGACCTGCCGACGGCTGTCGACCATGGCCACTTTACGCCCGGCCTTGGCGGCGTTCATCGCCGCGCCTTCTCCCGCCGGGCCTGAACCCAGCACCACCACGTCGTAGTTGTAGACAGCCATGCGTACTCCTCAGAACTGGCCGAGACACCACTCTGGTGGCTCTGGCTGAATCATGCCGCAGCGGGCGGCATGCAGGATCGAAACTCGCGGCGCAGTCTAATCCCGTCGAACGAAAACGACCATTAACCCTTGGTCGCGTCCGCCCGCCCGAGCGATCTGTGCCGCCGCCAGCCGGGCCACTGACAGGACGCTGTCGGCGGATGGCTGGGGGGAAGCCTTTTCCGGCGTTATTCTGGTGGATCAGTCGGCCAGATGCAAAAACAACCGCTGCGCCGGTTCCCTGCCGATGGCGCTGCGGTAAATGCTGACTACCTCCTTGTTATCCCTAGCGGCCTTGAGAAGCGCCCTGTAGCCCATGAGCCGCTGCTCGGGCAGCTTCAGATGCGCAGCCGTAAAAGCGTTCGCCGATGCGTGCTCTGTGGCGTAATGAAAATGTGCCCACCACAGCACATTGCCGTCCCTGTCACGAATTACGTATTCCTGCACGAAATCGTTCCGCCGCGCACCCGACATATTCTTGAGCCCGTCAATCCGGGCGATGTCCACTTCCCGCTGCCGGTCCAGATAACTGATCCGGCTGGCCGTGGGTGGCTGGCGCTTGATCATCTCGATACGCAAGGCCCGGCCTTGCTCACGCAGCCGCGCTTCACCCGCACGAAGATCGGCCAACAGCGCCGGCAGACGCTGAACGTCCGTTTCCTCCGGCCCGGGTTGCTCGGCACTGGCCTGGAGCTTCGCTGCCAGCTCGCCTAACTTGTCAGCCTTGAAACAAAGGATGTCTTCCATGTCCTCAGGCTCACTGGCGCGACGCGATTGTCGAACGGCGTTGGCAATGTCGGGTTCGACCCGTTCAAGCAATGCACGGCCGCGACGCATGAGGTCTGACAACGGCACGATGCTTTCACGGGTGCGCAGCCCGGGACGTTGATCCTCCAGCTCTACCCACTCCCCTTCAGCGTGCTGGTGATAGGAACCGATGACCCGATCACCGCTGGCCGCCTTGACCTCGACGACCTCGCCCAGCAAAGGCTCGTGACCTTCGCGCACCCGGCCAATCAGCGTGCGCTGCCCTCGGGTCTTGATCACCCGCTTGCGCGTCTGGGTCAGTCTGGGCACGTATTCGGCCGGCGTGTCGGCCGGTTCCTCACTCTCGCGAATGAGGTCCGAAAGGCGGTGCTCGGCACGGTCAGAAATGGCCGACAGATCATCGATGAAGCGCTGGAAATGCGCCATGTCGACCGTTTCCGGCTCGCTGTCGAACGCCGCCAGCGCGACCATCGAGGCACGGTCATATTCGCGAAGCGAGCTTTCCAGCACGCTGATCTGTTCGAGGTGGGTGTAATCGTTGGGCTTTTCCAGTTCCGCCTGAGACGTCAGCGCCGCGTGCAGAGGGCCGTCGTTGAGCAGACGCTTGAGGGAGACCGCTGCACTGCCATCGAGAATCACCTCCACACTGAAGCAGAGTTCCAGGGACGACCACATCCGCGCTGCACGCCATTCCACGTGCGCGAACATCCGGCTGTTATAAAGCTCCAACGCTTCCTTGCGCCAGAATTCGTCGCCCACTTTGGGGACGTTGCGCATTCTCTGCCACAAGGCCTCCCTGACGGACGACCAGTGAACCCCCGTGTTCTGCAACAACAGCGTCTTTTCAAAAAGCGCCCGGTATACCTCGACGTTGCTGGCGGTGACGGTGGTGGACAAGGCGTGCATTCTGGCCAGGTCCTCTTTGGCCAATACCAGCATATCGCTCAGCAGCACGCCCTCCAGCAGGCAGATCCGGCGGACCACACCCTGCAAATCCTTGGCGTAGGACTTGTCATTCGAGCGGTCGGCGGCGCGCAATTGCTGATCGAGTTCATTTTTGCGATCAACGATCTCGACGACCGCCCGAATGTCAGCCTCCATTTCGGCAATCACCGCCCGATGCTCTTCGATCGGCAAACCATCTAGACGGTCGTCGTTCGCCACAATCCTGCTGTACAGCGCGGTCTGACGGTCGAGCAGTTCGATTTTTTCAGTGGTCACTCGCTTTAACCGCGCGGCATTTTCTGCGGCCAGCTGGCGGGCGCTGCGCTTGGGTCCACCACCGCGAAGGCGCAGCCCCAGGTCCAGACACCAGCGATGGCCCTGCCTGACCAGTCGCGGTCCGACGTTCTCGGGATTATTTGGATCGACGACCAACACCTCCTGGTCGTCGAGCAAAACCTGAAACACAGCGTCGTCGACACGCGCATACCAATGGCTGTTGTGTCCATACAAACCTTCGGTGGTGCCTGTAACTGAAGGCTCTGCCAGCGCCGGCTCCGGGGCGATCCTGAAAAGGGCAAGCGAGGCCATCTGGGCATCGCTCAGGGTTTGATCGAGTCGTGACCATCTGAAGTCCAGCAACGCTTTGGGTCGGTCAGGCACCGGTGGAGCCTGTGGCTCTGACTTTGAGTCGGTCGGGGAAAGCAGCGGCGCAAGCTTTGGCCGGGCCGGGGTGGCGGTTCGTCCGCGCTTGAATGGTCCGCCGTCATTGCGCGCGGAGGCCAGGGCGTCGCCGAGCCCCACGTGCAACAGCATCATAGCCGCCGTCAGGAGTATGTTTGGGAGCGACTCCCCCATCTCGCTGCCCTCACCCCCGCTGCCCGCACTCAGTGCGCCTTGCGCCTGGGTCAGTAATTGCACCAGCCACAGCGCGTTGCCCAACGGCCCCGAGATAAACGGCATGACCGAGTCCAGCGTGAGCCAGCCAGCGCGTTTGAGCAACGCCCAGCGACTCTCGGCGTTGGAGGTGGAGTTGCGGTCTGCCAGCTCGACCAGCGCCGCCGCGTCAGCGATGAACAGCGCTACGAGCGGATCCCCCATCACTTCATCGAACGCCCATTGCGCAGGCGACGGATTTTCGAGCGGTGCGAACTCCGAACCCTGGCCGAAGCGCACGATATGAGGCTGATTGAAACCGCCGTTGGCGTATCTCAGTCGGGCATGGTCGTTCATCCAGGTCAGCACCTCGTCCTGCAGCTCCCCTGGCTGGACAATGGCCGTACGCAACGCCTCCCATGAGTTGAACGCCGTCAGTGTGTGCAAAGAAAGAGGTCGATACAGCACCACGGGACCTTTTGCGGTGTCGCGGTCGGCGATCACGAACATATTCGCGGCTTTGTCCGCCGCAGCGCCGACGGTGGCTCGAAAAGCCAGTGGACGAAGCGTTGTGTCGCGCAACCCGGGGGAGCGTTGCGCCGGGTCCTGCATGAGCGCATCGACCAGCGCATAGGCGCTCGCGCCAAACTGCCTGCCGCTGCGGATCTTCAGCTCAAGCGCCCGAAGCGGCAGCTGGGTGCGCAGTTGGTCGATATAGAGCAGTTGGCGCCTATTGGCCTCCAGCGGATCTGTCACCAGATAGCGTGACACCAGCGCCGGGTAGGTGCGCCCGATGTCGACCTGACAGATCAGCAATCTGAGATAGTCCGCGCTGAACCACCCGGGTGTCGGGCTGCCGCTCCGCTGCACGACCCTCAACGCGCCGGCTGGCTGGCCCGACAGATTTGCCAAGGCGAACTCGGCGACGCTCATGCGCACCGGTTCGACCGCCCCCGTTGCCACCACCTGGCCGCCACTGGGTACTGCGACGGCGACCACATGTTCAATCAGCACGTCCAGATCGGCGATCTGCACGTGCGTGTCCTGCGGGTGGTCGGCCAGCAGCGCGCGCTGCAATTGCTGTTCGGCAAAGGCCAGCAGCGACGGCAGGTCATCGTTGAAGCGCCTGCCACCTGCTTTGGCCTGCGCATTGGCCAGTGCAATCAGTCGACGGCTGAAATCCTGACGGTCCGTCGGGCTGGCCGTCCGCAACCAGTCGGGCAGCGGGTCCGGGCGCTCTGGCTGGACAACGAGCGGCAGCAGATACGGCGAGATGTCCGTGGCTGCAGCCAGGCGGTGATCGAGGTCGGCAAAATCAATCGCAACTTCACTGGCGCGTTTAACGGCGTGCAGCTGTCGTTCGAGGATCACCTGCGCCAATGCATCGAACAAAGGCCCTTCAGGCTCACGCAGCTCCAGCCTGGCGTCGCTCGGGACAGGCTGTGCCGCCATTAAACCGGACGTCAGTGCGGACAGTGACGCGTAATCGCTGACGCGCCCGGCAGGCTTCCAGGCAAAAAACTGCTCTTTGCCACGCCAGAAACCGATGGCCGTCAGTATTGGCAGCATTACCTCGTCGCAATGGTCGCCAGTTGCCACACACGGAATGCTTGCCTGGATGAACGCATCTGCGCCTTCCTCAGTGATGCGCAGCATAAAGTCGCGCTGGGTTTTGTCGGGGAACTCAGCCACCGCCCGCAAAAATGCCCGGCTGTCTTCGCTTATCTCCGGTGCGTCAGCTGCAGCACTCGAGAGATTGCAAGCAAGCGCGGCCGATACGCACGCCCAGGGGCTGAGCCCATCAGCAGTCGCCGTGCCCCAGAATTCGACGAGGGTCCGCTGAAAGTGGTCGCCGAGCTCCAGTGCAACGGCATCGAGCAATTCGGTGAGCTGATCAAAATCAATCGGGGTCGGCACGCCTCCTTCTGCAGCGGGGTTCAGCAGCAGCGTGTTGGCCTCGGTGCGCAGACGTGGCGTTTTACCGCTGCTAATAGCCTGCTGAAGATTACGCAGCAGAGATTCGGCACGCCGCTCGCCTTCGGGCGTCGTGCGGGTGATGACACAGATCTCGGGGTCGATTTGAAGACCGGGGAATTGTGCTTGCAGCGCTGTGCGCAGCTGCTTGACCGCTGTTTCACGCAGCGTTGGACGCTGGGTGAAGCGGTCAATGACATCAAGATTGGAGCTCATGTGAATGTTAACTCGTCCGTGATACGAAAAACTCGGTGCCCTTGGGAACATTGAGTAAAAGTGCGGCGAGTTAACGTGGTTACGGCCTCTGCCCTGGCATAGATAAATATTTTTTTGCGGGCGCCGTGGCGGCATTGGCGTTTCGCGCATGGGGCATTCTCATTGCCATCCGCGGTCTTTACACATATCGTTACAAATCTGCAGCGCGCGAGACCAGGCTCGGGCGCTGCGGCAGAGGACGCATAAATACAACGGATCCCCCAGCTAGACAGCTTAAGTGAGTAATTCCAGATGGCCTCAACCACGGGCAAAGGCAAAGCGATCTTTCGCGTTGTCAGCGGCAATTTCCTTGAAATGTTTGACTTCATGGTCTATGGCTTCTATGCCACGGCCATCGCCAAGACCTTCTTCCCCGCCGACAGCGAATTCGCCTCATTGATGCTGTCGCTGGCGACCTTCGGCGCCGGCTTCCTCATGCGCCCTCTGGGTGCCATTTTTCTCGGCGCGTACATCGACCATCACGGTCGCAAGAAAGGCCTGGTCATCACTCTGGCAATGATGGCCATGGGTACGGTGCTGATTGCCTGCGTGCCGGGTTATGCGACCCTGGGCGTTGCCGCACCGATCCTCGTGCTGGTGGGCCGGCTGCTGCAAGGCTTCTCGGCCGGGGTCGAACTGGGTGGCGTTTCGGTGTACCTGGCAGAGATCTCCACGCCCGGTCGCAAGGGTTTTTTCGTGAGCTGGCAGTCGGCAAGCCAACAGGCAGCGGTGGTGTTTGCCGGCCTGCTTGGCGTAGCCCTGAACCACTGGCTGAGCCCGGAAGACATGGGCCAATGGGGCTGGCGCGTGCCGTTCCTGATTGGCTGCCTGATCGTGCCGGCGATTTTCGTGATCCGTCGTTCGCTGGAAGAAACTCCCGAGTTCGAAGCCCGCGCCCAGCACCACCGCCCAAGCCTGGGCGAGGTGGTCAAGTCGATCGGGCAGAACTTCGGCCTGGTGGTTGCTGGCATGGCGCTGGTGGTCATGACTACTGTGTCGTTTTACCTGATCACGGCTTACACCCCGACCTTCGGCAAGAACGAGCTGCACTTGTCCGATCTGGACAGTTTGCTGGTGACGGTCTGCGTCGGCATTTCGAACTTCATCTGGCTGCCCGTGATGGGCGCGCTGTCGGACCGGATCGGGCGCAAGCCGCTGCTGCTGGCGGCGACCATCCTGGCGATTATCACGGCATACCCTGCCCTGTCCTGGCTGACCGCCAACCCAAGCTTTGCCAATCTGTTGATGGTCGAGCTGTGGTTGTCTTTCCTGTATGGCTCCTACAACGGCGCCATGGTGGTTTCGCTGACCGAAATCATGCCGGTTGAAGTGCGCACAACTGGCTTCTCCCTGGCCTACAGCCTGGCGACGGCGACGTTCGGTGGCTTCACCCCGGCAGCCTGTACCTATCTCATTCACGTGCTGGACAACAAAGCGGCTCCAGGCATCTGGCTGAGCGGCGCCGCTGTACTGGGTCTGGTTGCCACATTGGTGCTGTTCCGCAAGGGCCAGACGCGGATTCAGGGTGTGACGGCAGTCGGCTGATCGCCGAGAGCTTTAAGCTCTAAGCTCTAAGCGGCAAGCTGCAAGCTGCAAGCTGCAAGCTGCAAGCTGCAAGTAAAACAAAAACGCCCCGAACTTGTCGGGGCGTTTTTATTTGTTGCTTGCAGCTTGCGGCTGACCGCTTGCAGCTGCTTCAACCTACTTCGGGAAGGCTGGCGGGTTGACGCCGGTCATTTCTTCCATGACTCGGACCACCTGGCAGCTGTAGCCGAATTCATTGTCGTACCAGACGTACAGCACAACGCGGTTGTCCATCGCGATGGTCGCTTCCGCATCCACCACGCCGGCGTAGCGCGAGCCGACGAAGTCGGTGGAAACCACTTCCAGCGAATTGACGAAGTCGATCTGCTTGTGCAGATCCGAATACAGCGCGGTGTGGCGCAGGTATTCGTTCATCTCTTCACGGGTGGTGGCCGTTCCCAGGTTCAGGTTCAGGATAGCCATCGACACGTTGGGCGTCGGCACACGGATCGCGTTGCCGGTCAGTTTGCCAGCCAGCTCAGGCAATGCCTTGGCCGCTGCCGTTGCCGCGCCGGTTTCGGTGATGACCATGTTCAGCGCAGCGCTGCGGCCACGGCGATCGCCCTTGTGGAAGTTGTCGATCAGGTTCTGGTCGTTGGTGTACGAGTGAACCGTTTCGACGTGCCCGTTGACGATGCCAAACTTGTCGTTGACCGCCTTGAGCACGGGCACGATGGCGTTGGTGGTGCACGACGCCGCCGAGATGATCTTGTCGTCAGCAGTGATCTGCTGATGGTTGATGCCATGAACGATGTTCTTCAGCTTGCCCTTGCCCGGCGCGGTCAGGACCACGCGGTCGATGCCCGGACACTGCAGATGCTGGCCCAGGCCGTCGGCATCACGCCACACACCGGTGTTGTCGACCAGCAGCGCGTCCTTGATGCCGTACTGGGTGTAATCCACCTCGGCCGGGTTCTTGGCGTAGATCACCTGAATCAGGTTGCCGTTGGCGCAAATGGTGTTGTTGGCTTCATCGATAGTGATGGTGCCGTCGAAAGGCCCGTGTACCGAATCGCGACGCAGCAGGCTGGCGCGCTTGACCAGATCGTTCTCTGCCCCTTTGCGGACCACGATGGCACGCAGACGCAGGCCATCGCCGCCACCGGTTTTCTCGATCAGGATGCGCGCCAGCAGACGGCCGATGCGACCGAAGCCGTACAGCACGACGTCGGTGCCCTTGCGTTCGCCGGAGTGCTGCTGACCGACGATGTCGGCCATTTCTTCGCGGACGAACTGCTCGGCGGAGCGGCCATTGCCCTCGGCCTTGAATTTGACGGCCAGCTTGCCCAGGTCCACCGAGGCGGCGCCCAGTTTGAGCTCGCTCATGGCTTTGACGAGGGGGAACGTCTCGTGGACGGACAACTCGGTAGCGTCAGCCTGACGGTGACGGGCAAAGCGGTGGGCTTTGAGAATCGCGATGACGGAACGGTTAATCAGGCTACGGCCATAGATCGAACTCACCACATTATTGTTGCGGTAGAGCTGACCGATAAGCGGGATCATCGCCTCGGCAAGGGCTTCACGATCAATCCATTCACCAAGACACTGGTCGGGCTTCTGAGTCACGGGAACCTTCCACATGTAGGGGCTGAAAAAAGGGACTACATTATGCACAGGCCTTTGTTTATGAGCAATCCAGAGTTTTCCGACTGTGGAGCACTACATAATTGCGAGCGCACAAAACTGACAGCGTCTCTGCGGATTAGTTACACTCCCCGGCTTTGCCGCAACGCCTGGAGCTTTAACTTCCGTGCCCGTTCTGCGCCTCCCGAATCTGCCTGCCGCTGCAGGCAAACAACACTGGGGTAATCTGCCCGGTGCCGCCCTCAGTCTCGCCATTGCCGAGGCTGCCAGCGCCGCGAAACGCTTCACCCTGTTGCTCACCGCAGACAGCCAGAGCGCCGAGCGACTGGAGCAGGAGCTGAAGTTCTTTGCGCCCGATCTACCGGTCCTGCACTTCCCCGATTGGGAAACCCTGCCTTACGACCTGTTCTCGCCGCATCAGGACATCATCTCCCAGCGCATCGCGAGCCTTTACCGGCTACCGGAGCTGGTGCACGGCGTGCTGGTGGTGCCGATCACCACCGCACTGCACCGGCTGGCACCCACGAGCTTCCTGCTGGGCAGCAGCCTGGTTTTGGACGTGGGCCAGAAGCTCGACGTCGAAGCCATGCGCACCCGCCTTGAAGCCAGCGGCTATCGCTATGTCGACACGGTGTACGAGCACGGCGAATTCACCGTTCGTGGCGCGCTGATCGATCTGTTTCCAATGGGCAGCAAACTGCCTTACCGCATCGACCTGTTCGATGACGAAATCGAAACACTGCGCACCTTCGAACCTGAGACCCAGCGTTCCATCGACAAGGTCGATTCGGTGCGCTTGCTGCCAGCGAAAGAATTCCCCCTGCAGAAGGAGGCCGTCACCCGCTTCAAGGCGCGGTTCCGCGAGCGCTTCGACGTCGACTTCCGCCGCAGCCCGATCTTTCAGGACTTGAACAGCGGCATCACGCCGGCTGGCATCGAGTACTACATCCCGTTGTTCTTCGAAGAAACCTCCACCCTGTTCGACTACCTGCCGCAGGACACCCAGGTGTTTTCCCTGCCGGGCATCGAAGCGGCGGCTGAAACGTTCTGGAAGGATGTGCGCAACCGTTACGAAGAACGCCGCGTCGATCCCGAACGCCCGTTGCTGCCACCGGCCGAGCTGTTCCTGCCGGTCGATGACTGTTTCGCGCGGCTGAAAAGCTGGCCGCGCGTGGTGGTCAGTCAGGACGACGTCGACAGCGGCGTCGGCCGCGAGCGTTTCCAGGCGCAAGGGCTGCCTGATCTGGCCATCGAAGCCAAGGCCAGTCAGCCGCTGGCCGCGTTATCGGGCTTCCTCAGCGAGTTTCCCGGCCGGGTGCTGTTCACCGCCGAATCCGCCGGGCGCCGTGAAGTGCTGCTGGAATTGCTCGAACGCCTGAAGCTGCGCCCGAAAACCCTGGACAGTTGGCAGGAGTTCGTCGACAGCAAGGAGCGTCTGGCGATCACCATCGCACCGCTGGACGAAGGTCTGGTGCTGGACGAGCCCGCTCTGGCGCTGGTTGCCGAGAGCCCGCTGTTCGGTCAGCGGGTCATGCAGCGTCGCCGCCGTGACAAGCGCGCCGACAGCCATGCCAGCGATGCGGTCATCAAGAACCTGGCCGAGCTGCGCGAAGGCGCGCCGGTGGTGCACATCGACCACGGTGTCGGCCGCTACCTCGGGCTGGCCACGCTTGAAGTCGAAAACCAGGTCGCCGAGTTCCTCATGCTGGCCTACGCCGAGGACGCCAAGCTCTATGTGCCGGTGACCAACCTGCACCTGATCGCCCGCTACACCGGCAGCGATGACGAGCTGGCTCCCTTGCATCGCCTGGGTTCCGAGGCCTGGCAGAAAGCCAAGCGCAAGGCCGCCGAACAGGTCCGTGACGTTGCCGCCGAGCTGCTCGACATCTATGCCCGCCGCGCCGCCCGCGAAGGCTACGCGTTCGCCGATCCGAAGCTGGATTATGAAACCTTCAGCGCCGGCTTCCCTTTTGAAGAAACCCCCGATCAACAGACCACCATTGAGGCCGTGCGCGCCGACATGCTTGCGCCCAAGCCCATGGACCGCCTGGTCTGCGGCGATGTCGGCTTTGGCAAGACCGAAGTGGCCATGCGCGCGGCATTCATTGCGGTACACGGTGGTCGGCAAGTGGCGATCCTGGTGCCGACCACCCTCCTCGCCCAGCAGCACTACAACAGTTTCCGCGACCGCTTCGCCGACTGGCCGGTGACGGTCGAGGTGATGAGCCGCTTCAAATCGGCGAAGGAAATCAACGCCGCCGTGGCTGATCTGGCCGAGGGCAAAATCGACATCGTCATCGGTACGCACAAGTTGCTGCAGGACGACGTCAAGATCAAAAACCTGGGGCTGGTGATCATCGACGAAGAGCACCGCTTCGGGGTGCGTCAGAAGGAGCAGCTCAAGGCCCTGCGCAGCGAGGTCGACATCCTGACGCTGACCGCCACGCCGATCCCGCGCACTCTGAACATGGCCGTGGCAGGTATGCGCGACCTGTCGATCATCGCCACGCCACCCGCGCGTCGTCTGTCCGTGCGCACCTTCGTCATGGAGCAGAACAAGCCGACCGTCAAAGAGGCGTTGCTGCGTGAGCTGCTGCGCGGCGGTCAGGTCTACTACCTGCACAATGACGTGAAGACCATCGAGAAATGCGCGGCCGATCTGGCCGAACTGGTGCCCGAAGCACGTATCGGCATTGGCCACGGGCAGATGCATGAACGTGACCTCGAACAGGTCATGAGCGACTTCTACCACAAGCGCTTCAACGTGCTGATTGCCTCGACCATCATCGAAACCGGCATCGACGTGCCAAGCGCCAACACCATCATCATCGAGCGCGCCGACAAGTTCGGTCTGGCCCAGCTGCACCAGTTGCGCGGCCGGGTCGGACGCAGTCACCACCAGGCCTACGCCTACCTGCTGACGCCGCCGCGCAAACAGATCACCCCGGATGCCGAGAAGCGCCTGGAGGCGATTGCCAACACTCAAGACCTGGGCGCCGGCTTTGTGCTTGCCACCAATGACCTGGAAATCCGTGGCGCCGGCGAGCTGTTGGGCGAAGGCCAGAGCGGGCAGATTCAGGCGGTCGGCTTCACGCTGTACATGGAAATGCTCGAGCGTGCGGTCAAGTCGATCCGCAAGGGTGAGCAGCCGAACCTCGACCAGCCCCTGGGCGGCGGCCCGGAGGTCAATCTGCGCGTGCCGGGGCTGATCCCGGAAGACTATCTGCCCGATGTGCATGCGCGGCTGATCCTGTACAAGCGCATCGCCAACGCCGCTGACGAAGACGGCCTCAAGGACCTTCAGGTGGAGATGATCGACCGTTTCGGCCTGTTGCCGGAACCGACGAAGAACCTGGTGCGCCTGACGTCCCTCAAGCTGAAAGCCGAGCAGCTAGGCATCAAGAAAGTCGACGCTGGCCCTCAAGGGGGCCGCATCGAGTTTGCAGCCGATACACCCGTGGACCCGTTGACGCTGATCAAACTGATCCAGGGCCAGCCCAAGCGTTACAAGTTCGAGGGCGCCACGCTGTTCAAATTCATGGTGCCGATGGAGCGTCCCGAGGAACGCTTCACGACGCTGGAGGCGCTGTTCGAACGCCTGACCCCGCAGTCTTCCAAAAAACCGGTTTAAGGATTCACCATGCGTCTGTTCCGCTCGCTCGCACTGTTGCTGGTGCTGTTTGCCCCGTTGGCCTTCGCCGATGGCGCCTATCAGGTGGAGTTGATCCTGTTCCGCCAGAATGGCGAGCCGGCGGCTACCAATCAGCCCGCACCCGAAGACTGGGCAGCCGGGGCGCAACGGTTGGGTGCGGACAACCAGACGCCCACGGCGCTGGACAGTCTGGTGAACAAGCTGGGGGCCAGCGACGGTTATACGGTCCTTCTGCACAAGGCATGGCAGCAAGACCTCAGCGCGACGCCGAGCAAAGTGGCGATCAGTGACGGTCAGGAGCAATTTGGCCACTTTCCCATCGAAGGCACGGTCAGCCTGGGCCTGGCGCGCTTTACCGACATCGACGCCAACTTCTGGGTCAACCAGCTGGACAGCCACGGGGTGCTGGTGACCAGCGAGCGCATGCGCCAGGCCACTCGTGTCAGAAACGGAGAACTGACCTACATGGACAACGGAAGCCTGGCCATGCTGATCAAGGTTTCTCCCGTTCAGCCTCCTCGTTGACGCGGGGCTAGACGTGGCATCTCTTCTCGAAAAAGCCCTGGCCTTGCCATGGGAACCGCTGTTCAAGGCGCAGAGCGTCGAGCGCGGCCTCGAATACACGCGGCAGAAACGCGTCATGCTCGAACACCTGAGCGGCGACGTCGTGCGTACGGTGTGCCGAGGTTCGAATCTGGAAATCTACACCCAGACGCTGCTGTTCAAAGACCCCGAGCGCACGCGTAACTTTATCGTCGGCAAATGCACCTGCCCGGTGAGGAACAACTGCAAGCATTGCGCGGCCGCGCTGTTTTTCCTGCAGGACCCGGAGAACAACGCCGGGATTCTTTCGGCCGTTGACAATCAGTCGGCGGCGCGCAGACCCACGGTCGAGGCAAAACCCAAACTGCCCGAGCGCCTGGAGAAGAACATCAAGCCCGAGCCGCGGCTGATCCTCGCCAGCTTCGAGTACAGCGCCTACGAGCCGCGCAACGGCAAGATGCAGCGGCACATTCAACACCGCGCTGCCCTGGCATTCCGTTATCGCGAATCCTACGTCAGCGGCGTGCCGGCACCGGGCCGTGGCGGGGACATTCTCTGGCACCTGCCGGACGAAACGCTGCGCATGCGGCGCCATCCGGAGCGTGAAGGCGAGTATCGCAAGCAGCTTCAGGAGCTGGGGTTCCGCATCGCAACGCGGCAGAGCAAGGCATTGCCCGACAGCGCTGGCGAGATGTTCGAGCTGCCCACTGATCGTGCCTGGCTGAGTTTCATCCTCGACGACTTGCCGCGGCTGCGCGCCGAGGGCTGGCAGATCGAGATGAGCGAAGATTTCGGTTTTGATGTCACGCCGGTGGACGACTGGTACGCCACTGTCACCGACGAGCCCGAGCGCGACTGGTTCGATCTGGAGCTGGGCATCATCGTCAACGGCGAGCGGCTGAGCCTGCTGCCGATCCTGATTAACCTGCTGCGCACCCATCCTGAATTGATGACCGCCAGCGGCATCGCCAAGCGCCGCGACGACGAGCAACTGCTGGTGCAGCTCAACCATTTCACCCAGCGCGGCGGCGTGCCGATTCAGGTCGCCCTGCCCTACGGTCGGCTGAAGCCGGTGCTGGCGACGCTTGGTGACTTTTATTGGCGTGAAGACGGCAACAACGCGATCCGCCTGAACACCGCTGACGCTGCCAGGCTGATGCAGCTCGATGACCTGCCGCTGATCTGGCAAGGCGGTGATCGGCTGCGGCAATTCTCCGAACGGCTGGTGAACATCAAGGATGCCCGAGGTGAAGCGCCCCAGGGCCTAAACGCGACGTTACGACCCTATCAGCTTGAAGGCCTGAGCTGGATGCAGGCGCTGCGCGAACTGGAGGTCGGCGGTGTGCTCGCCGATGACATGGGGCTGGGCAAGACACTGCAGACCCTGGCGCATCTGCTGGTGGAAAAGCAGGCCGGACGCCTTGATCGCCCTGCGCTGGTGGTAATGCCCACCAGCCTGATTCCCAACTGGATGGACGAAGCGAAGCATTTTACGCCGCAGCTCAAGGTACTGGCCCTGTTCGGGACCCAGCGCCATCAGGATTTCAAACACCTGCAGGATTACGACCTGATTCTGACCACCTATGCCCTGCTGCCGCGGGACGTGGAAGTCCTCAGCCAGCAGTTGCTGCATGTGTTGGTGCTCGACGAAGCGCAATACGTCAAGAACCCCAACAGCAAAGCGGCCCAGGCGGCGCGTCAGCTGAATGCCCGTCAGCGCCTCTGCCTGAGCGGCACGCCGCTGGAAAACCACTTGGGCGAGCTGTGGTCGCTGTTCCATTTCCTGATGCCCGGCTGGTTGGGCGATGCCAAGCAGTTCAACAGCAACTACCGAAACCCGATCGAGAAGTTTGGCAATGAACAGCGCCTGGAGCACCTCAACGCGCGGATTAAGCCGTTTCTGCTGCGTCGGACCAAGGAACAGGTGGCGACCGAGTTGCCGCCCAAGACCGAGATCGTCCACTGGGTCGAGCTCAACGATGCCCAGCGCGACGTGTACGAAACCATGCGCCTGGCGATGGACAAGAAGGTCCGCGACGAGATTACCCTCAAGGGCGTCGGGCGTAGCCAGATCATCATCCTCGAGGCGTTGCTTAAGCTGCGTCAGGTGTGCTGTGACTTGCGGTTGGTGAAGAGCGCACCGCTCGGCCCGCGCCAGTCGACCTCGGGCAAGCTCGACAGCCTGATGGAGATGCTGGAAGAGCTGTTTGCCGAAAACCGCAAAATTCTGCTGTTTTCGCAGTTCACTTCGATGCTGGAGTTAATCGAAGCGGAACTCAAACAGCGCGGGATCGCTTACTCCCTGCTGACCGGCAAGACCAAGGACCGGCGTGTCCCGGTGCAGGATTTCCAGAACGGCAAGCACTCGATCTTCCTGATCAGTCTGAAAGCGGGTGGCACGGGCCTGAACCTGACGGCAGCCGACACGGTGATTCACTACGACCCTTGGTGGAACCCTGCGGCAGAGAATCAGGCCACCGACCGTGCGTACCGAATCGGTCAGGACAAGCCGGTTTTCGTCTACAAGATGATCGCCCGTGGCACGGTGGAGGAGAAAATCCAGCATCTGCAGCAGGAAAAGTCTGCGTTGGCAGCCGGTGTGCTCGATGGCCGCACGGCCGGGGACTGGAAGCTGCAGGACGATGACATCGCCGCGCTGTTCGCGCCGTTGCCCGCAGCGCCGAAGAAGGCGAAGCGGTAAGGCGAAGCGGTAAGGCGAAGCTGGCTGCGACGCGAATCTACAGGAGCCGGCTTGCTGGCGAACCGCGATGACACCGCAACGGTGAGGGTGACTGGGATGACGCGTTCGCCAGCAAGCCGGCTCCTACGAATGGAGGTGTGTCAGCTACGGCGCGGTTGAACGGCATGACGCCGTTCGCCAGCAAGCCGGCTCCTACAGATTGGGGTGTGTCAGGGCTGCGGCGCGGTTGAACGGCTTGACCCGTTCGCCAAGCCGGCGAACGCGGTGGGTCAGGTTGGGCGATATCGCGGGCTGGTATTTTTCGCGGGCAAGCGCGCTCCTACAACAGATCCAGGCCGCCCAAGGAATCTGCGGCATATAGAAACCTGCGGCCTACACGAATCTGTAGGAGCCGGCTTGCTGGCGAACCGCGATAGCACCGCAACGGCGGGGGTGACTGGCTTGACGCGTTCGCCAGCGAGCCTACAGATGAAGGTGTGTCAGCTGCGGCGAGGGTGACTGTCCGCCGGGTTCGCCAGCAAGCCGGCTCCTACGAATGGAGGTGTGTCAGCTACGGCGAGGGTGACTGGAATGACGTATTCGCCAGCAAGCCGGCGATCATCCGGCGGGTGTATCCGGCTTCAACCGGCGGCGCGGGCTTCGTCTTCCGCCCATTTCACGTAGCACACCACCACAGGCATTTCGTGCTCGGCGCAGAAATCGATCCAGCGCAGCTGGTTGTCCTGCAGCCGATCGCCCGGGCCTTTGACTTCGATCATCCGATAGCGGCGTTGCTCGGGGTAGAACTGGATCAAATCGGGCATGCCGGTGCGGTTGGCTTTGATGTCTTGCAACAGACGTCGGAACCAACGTTTGAGGTGCTGCGCCGGCAAGCAGTGCAGCGCCTGATCCAGCAGTTCCGGGGTCAAGGTGCCCCAAAAAACAAAGGGCGATTGCAGACCGAATTTGCTCGCATAGGTATCACGAATCGCCGCTTCGTAACCTTGATCGTCGAGCTTCGCCAGGCATTCATCGAACAAGGCCGCGCGCCGCTGGTAGAAATCCGGACTGTAAAGATCACTCGGCGCGCTGTGGAAGGGATGAAAAAACGCCCCCGGCAGCGGTGCAAAAATAGCCGGCCAACAGAGCAGCCCGAACAATGAATTGACCAGCGCGTTCTCGACGTAATGCACCTCGCTGCCCTCTTCCGCCAGGTGCTGCTGGATCAGCCGCTCGACGCTGTGATCCGGGAGTGGCAACACGCTCAAGTCGAGCCGGCTGACGGTGCGTTTGGCTCTTTTTTGCACGCTGCCCTCGCCCAACTTGCGTTTCAGGCGAGGTTCGATCCGCAACAGATGCTGGGTTTCCTCATCGTTTTCGGGGGTCGACCGCGCGTTGAGCAACAACGTCATCGCTTCGCTGAACTGCTCGCTGCGCTCCAATACGCGAATACGGCGCACCCGGGCGCCGGGGTAGCTGGACTGGGCATAGACACTGAGCGCCAGGGGCCAGTCCTGCTCGCGCTCGGCCTGTTGTCCGATCTTGAACAACAGCTTGGCACGCCGCATGGCCAGCCAGGGATTGTCGGTCTGAACCGCCAGAGCCTGTTCGGCCAGCTCGGCCAGCGGCAGGCCCGCATCCAGCGCCTGACGGCAAGTGTGCAGGTGCACGCAGATGTCGATGTCAGCGCGCTGGTTGATGCCACGGGACTCGACTGAAAACTCTACTTTTTCGTAGCGATAAATGCCCAGGTCCGCCAGGACAAACTCCGACCATTCCTGATAGAGATTGCCGAAATACAGCAAGCGAAGCCGATCACACAGCGGCATCACCTGAAGCGCAAAGACCACTTCCTCGAACCCGGCAAACCATTCTTCCAGTCGCTGCGGCGACCCGTACAGGGGCAGCAGGCGCTGCAACAGGTCGGACTTTTTCTCGGCGCTTTTGACGCCATGGGCCTTGAAGCACTGGCCCAGTTCGTCTTTGCGCAACAAAGCGAACAACGCGTGCAGATCAAGCGGCGGCTGACCGTCGACCCAACCGGACGCCAGCAACGGAGCGGCAGCGAGCCGGACATCGCCAATCTCGGCGTAATCGAGTTTGCTGGCCCGAAAAAGCGTGCCCTTGCGCATGACCATTCGCACCAACAGGGCCTGAGCCGGCTGCGGCAGCCGCGCAAAGTCGTTGATAAACCCACGCTCGTCATCATCAAGCAGGTCGTCGTAACGCTGGGCGATCCAGTTCAGCACCTGGCGGAAGTTTTCCAGGTAGTAAAAGGGATTGTCGAGGGGAGAAATACTCACAGCGAGGTCACGTAGAGGCGGCCGAGAAAGACCTCAGGATACTGGTTATCCGTACAGATTCCAGCCCTGCCCGCCGCAGGAGGCCGCCAGCCCGATCAACGGCGGCGCTGAGCAGTTAGACTTCGCCTACCCATTTTTGAGGAGGCAGCCATGCCAGTGCCCGAACAACCCCTGGTTTACCTCGCCGGTTTCGACGTGTTTCGCGCTGATGCCGTCGAACACGGTCGCTACCTGAAAAGCCTGTGTGAGCAGCACGGCCTGCAGGGTCTTTATCCCTTCGACAACGAGGTGCCGTCCGGGCTAAGGCCTGATGAAACGGCTGCGATCATCTGCAGCGCCAACATGGCGATGATCAGAAGATGCGATGCGGTACTGGCTAATCTGAACGTATTCCGGGGTGCCGAGCCGGATTCAGGCACGGTTTTCGAGGTGGGCATGGCCGTGGCGTTGGGCAAGCCGGTCTGGGTTTACTTTGAGGGCAGCGGGTCGCTGCGCGAGCAGATCGCCCATGACGCAGAGGGGTTCGATGCGCAGGGGTTCCAGGTGGAGGATTTCGGTCTGCCGCGCAACTTGATGCTGGCCTGCACCTGGACCGGCAGCAGCGCGACGCCAGAACAAGCGATTGCAGCGCTGGCTGCGTTTATGTCTGATGAATACAACACCTTGTAGGAGCGCGCTTGCCCGCGAAGACGGTGTGTCAGTTACGCATGTTTAACTGA
>Ga0308170_10000177_pt1 | contig 116075 bp, 118 predicted proteins | sample PhyBR2_2_FD_202136 | JGI IMG/M metagenome (GOLD analysis project Ga0308170, IMG submission 202136) | Phyllosphere microbial communities from UC Gill Tract Community Farm, Albany, California, United States - DLSLSB.R2 | ecosystem: Host-associated > Plants > Phyllosphere > Unclassified | place... | reverse complement strand
AACAAACAGAAATGATCAATAATATCCTCTTTGCCTCAAGAAACAATTTGCCTTCAGATGATGTGGTCTATGAAGAAGTCTCAATCAAAGAAATGATCGAACATAAATTGACTTCTTTCCGGATACTTGCTGAAGCAGAACAGAAAAAACTAGTCGTTAATCTAAAAGGGGAGAAAATCATCGGTAATAAAAATGATATTGATAAAATTTTAGATAATCTACTAAGTAATGCCTTCAAATATACGAAGCATGAGGGAGAAATCAGTCTGTTTTTTGATGGTAAACAATTAGTGATTGAAAATGAAGTGAATCAGATACTTACGGAGGAGGAATTAAGTAAGATTTTCCAACCTTTTTATCGACCGGATTTTAGCAGAAGTCGAGATACTGGAGGTTCTGGTTTAGGATTGTTTATCGTACAACAACTTTTTGAAAAATATGGCTGGGAGTATTCATTCAAGTCAACTGCTAATTCCAGAATGTGTTTTTCTGTCATTTTTAGTGGAAGAAGCCTAAATTGATCGATGGTATCGCTAAAGGATAAACCGTCTGTCGCCACAAGATTTATTGGATATTTTTGTGATGGTAGCGAAGCTAATAGCCAAATTGCACAACTGCTATTTGCCAGGGACTTTGATTTTTTATTTTTACACACTCAACTGAAATGTACAAAACCACACTATACCATACCACTAAATAGTAAGAACAAAATGATCAAAAAACTCACAACGTACTAGAAACTCTTGTAGAAAATTTAGTCCCTGGTAAGTAGCAGTTGTGCAATCAGGTTGTGATAGATTGAAAGAAGTCAGGACTACGTTCGCGCAGTCCTGACTTCTTTTTGTATACTTTCTTCTACTATTCCTTGATTTTTCTTTCGCGTACAAAATAGTAACCCGTCATATAGATCAAGAAAATCAAACCGATCATCAATGAGATCCTTGTTTCGGGATTAATGAACATAAAGACTAATACCACTGCCAAAAAGGCTAATGACAGGTAATTGGTATATGGGGATAAGGGCATTTTAAATGGATGTTCAAGCATTTCTACCGGATGTTTTTTTCTGAATTTGATTTGACTGATCAAAATAACGATCCAAGGGACCATCCCTGGTAAGATACTGGAACTATAGACAAAAACAAATAAATCCTGTGATTGGGAGTAGACGAAGGGCAACAAATAATTCAAAATCAACCCAATCAAAATACCAAATGAGATGGCTACTACTGGGTAAAATGGCACTCCATGACGTGTAAGTTTCAAAAACTTTTTAGACATTTTGCCGTTGATGGCTAATGTGTAGACCATGCGACTGGCGCTGAAAATACCGGAATTACAACCAGATAAAGCAGCAGTGATGACAACAAAATTGATCAAACCAGCAGCAAACGTGATCCCGATTTTAGAAAAAGTTTGAACAAACGGTGATCCTAGTTCGCTCAATTGATTCCAAGGATAGATGCTGACAATGATGAAGATCGCCCCAATATAAAAAATCAAGATTCGCCCGATCGTTGATTGGACAGCGTCTACAATCGTTTTTTGGGGATCTTTCGCTTCACCAGCAGTCATCCCGATCAACTCGATTCCTTGGTAAGAGGCAACGACGATCGATAGAGCAAAAAAGAAACCTTTCACGCCCCCAGTAAAGAAACCACCATTTTTCCATAAGTTTGAAATACCGATTGCTTCTCCTTGGTTACCGAATCCAAATAAAATGATGCCTAAACCGGCGATGATCATCAAAATAATTGTCACTACTTTAATAGTAGAAAACCAAAATTCTAATTCACCGAATGCTTTGACAGAAACAAGGTTGGCGAACATCAAGAAAAGGATCACGACGATTCCTGGAATGATCTGGGGCAAGTCTGGCCACCAATAGTTCATATATTCCCCTACAGCAATGACTTCACTGATACCGACCACGATAAACTGAAAAATATTGCTCCAAGCCGTCAAATAACCTGCGACGGGATGGATGTATTCACTTGCGTAATTAGCGAAAGAACCGGTAGAAGGATCTAAATACAACATCTCGCCCAAGGCACGCATGATCAGGTACAAAAAGAAGCCTGCTACAGCATAAGCAACCATTACAGAAGGTCCTGTCCAACGGATGGTGGATGAAGCACCCATGAACAGACCGACACCGATCGTTCCTCCTAGCGCAATCATTTGAATATGACGTGCACTGAGACTACGAGTTAATTTTTCTTCTTCCATACAAAAACTCCTTTTTTAAGTTGAGTGATAAAGTAAAAACAAGTTGATTCTATAACTAGCAAACATAAATAACGCCCATTACTTTATAGCTCTTGTTTGTGATTTTACAGAAAATTTTCAAAAATTGCGAGAAAAATCTAAAAAATCAAAAAAATTAGCTATAACACTTGTAAATGATTTTGATATTAGTTAAACTAAGTTTGAATAAAAAGTTAGGTACACCGAAAAGGAGTGGTAAGAGGTGTCTAAAAATGAAATATCCGTTAAAGATTTGACGGTTGCTTATCAAGGAAAAACAGTATTAAATCATGTATCAACAGTTATCCAAGCACAAAAATTTACAGGGATCATTGGACCGAATGGCGCTGGGAAATCTACTTTTATGAAAGCTTTATTAGAATTAGTTCCTAAAATTTCCGGCGAAGTTACTTTCGACGGTCGCTCCATAAAAACGATTCGCAAAAAAATTGCCTATGTCGAACAGCGTAGTGAGCTGGATCTTTCTTTTCCAATCGATGTATTGGGGGTAGTTTTGTTAGGAACCTATCCATCCTTGCGCTTGGGACAACGTCCTGGGAAAAAAGAAAAGGAACGAGCAAAGCAAGCCTTAGCGAAAGTGGACATGACAGATTATGAAAATCGACAAATCAGTGAATTATCTGGAGGACAATTACAGCGGATATTTATTGCCCGAGCCTTGGCTCAAGGCGCAGAATGGATTTTTTTAGATGAACCATTTGTTGGGATCGATGCGGTCAGTGAAAGAAAAATCTTTGCTATTTTGGATGAACTGAAAAATGAAGGAAAAACTATTGTGATCGTCCATCATGATCTGCACAAAGTCGAAGCCTATTTTGATGAAGTAATTTTATTGAATAAAGAATTGATTGCAGCTGGATCAGTTGACGAAGTATTTACTTCAGAAAATCTACAGTTGGCTTATGGGGAGATCATTGGGCAATTAGTTAAAGGGGTAATGGAAAAATGATTCAATCGTTTATTGAGGGGTTAATGGATTATCAATTTCTACAATATGCATTGATTACATCTATGTTAGTTGGATTGGCTTCAGGGGTGATTGGCTCTTTTATTATTTTGAGAGGGATGTCTTTGATGGGGGATGCGATTTCTCACGCGGTACTGCCTGGAGTCGCGATTTCGTATATGTTTGGTTTTAGTTACATTCTAGGAGCCACTGCATTTGGGATGTTGACAGCTGGAATAATCGGATTTGTCACACAGCGTAGCCGGTTGAAAAATGATACAGCTATTGGGATCGTTTTTAGTTCGTTCTTTGCATTAGGTGTCATCTTGATTTCTTTTGCTCAAAGTGCAACTAATCTGTACCATATCTTATTTGGAAATGTTTTAGCAGTTAGAGAAAGTGATATGTTGATGACTGCCATAGTGAGTGGGATCGTCTTATTGTTTGTATTTATTTTTTATAAAGAACTGAAAATCACTTCTTTTGATCCGATGATGGCAAAAGCTTATGGGTTGAATACGACACTTGTTCACTATTTGTTGATGTTCTTCTTAACACTGGTTGCCGTGGTGAGTTTACAGACAGTAGGAACGATTTTGGTCATTTCGATGTTGATCACACCCGCAGCAACCGCATATCTATTGACCGATCGATTGGCAAAAATGATTTTTATTTCGGCAACAGTCGGCGTATTAAGTGCGATCATCGGTGTGTTTTATAGTTATAGTTATAATTGGCCGTCTGGGGCGACCATCGTGTTGACCAGTGCAGTATTCTTTACGTTGGCCTTTTTATTTTCACCGACTAAAGGGATTGTTTTTTCAAGAAACAAAACGAAAAAAAATGCCGAGTCGTAAAAAATCTAACGAATAGAAATGGAGTATGTACATGAAAAATAAACTGAATATCTTATGGTTAATGGGAGCTGTCTTATTTATTTTTGCAGGTTGTGGCAGTTCCGCAGCAGAAGAGAAAGAAGAAAACCTGACCGTCGTAGCAACAAATTCGATCATCGCCGACATGGCGAAAGAAGTTGGAAAAGAACACGTCGATGTTCATAGTATCGTCCCAGTTGGCACTGACCCACATGAATACGAGGTATTGCCAGAAGATATCAAAAAAGCAAGTGATGCTGATGTCATCTTATACAATGGGTTAAACTTGGAAACAGGGGATGCTTGGTTTGAAAACTTGATGGATACGGCAAATAAAAAAGAAGATGAAGACTATTTTGCAGTAAGTAAAGAAGTTGAACCACTTTATTTGACCGGTGGAGAATCAGAGACAGAAGCAGATCCACATGCGTGGTTGGACCTTTCAAACGGAATCAAATATGTACAAGAAATCGCACGCATCTTTGCTGAAAAAGACCCAGACCATGCTACGCAATATGAAGAAAATGCAGATGCGTATATCGAAAAATTGAAAGAATTAGATAAACAAGCGAAAGAGAGTTTTGGATCGATCCCAGACAATAAAAAACTATTAGTAACAAGTGAAGGAGCTTTTAGATACTTCTCACAAGCATACGATCTACCAGCAGGGTATATTTGGGAAATCAACACAGAAAGCCAAGGTACACCTGAACAAATGCAATCGATCATCAGCCAAGTTCGTGCTTCGGATGTTCCAGTCTTATTTGTGGAAACAAGTGTTGATCCGAGAAGTATGGAACGTGTCGCAAGTGAAACAGGCCTTGAAATCTATGATGAGCTATTCACTGATTCCATTGCAAAAGAAGGAGAAACTGGTGATTCTTATTATGGAATGATGAAATGGAACATCGAAACGATCCACGATGGTCTGTCTCAAGAAAAGAAATAATCACTAATCGATCGATCTATTAATCGAATAAAAGAGGCAAAAGTGTGTAGCCTCGATAAATAAGGCGTCATCCACGAAAATTGTTCTTTAAATTTTTGTGGATGGCGCTTTGTTTTTGAAGAGAGTCCTTCTATTCCTTCCGTTTGCTCAGTTTTGGAGACGTGAGGACTAATGCTTCCGCAATTTATACAAATAAAAATTCGTTCGTTTATTGTTTTAAAGATACCAATTTTAGTGAAATTCCGTTATAGTTAAAAGAGAGGAAAGGAAGGTGAAGCTATGAATTTTACTAGCAAAGACAAACAATTGATTGCAAAAGAAATAACAAAAAAAATCTACCAACTAGAAAATAAGGAGAAAGATCAAGATCTCCTATTTCTTGAAGCAGAAATGGCGAAAGCGTTCATAGCAAGCCCAGAAGAATTAGAAACAGAGGAATACCCTGGAAAATGGTTATTTGATGATTTTCAGCCATTAGATGAAGAAACAGGCATTGGCTACTTTGTCTTTCTTTCATCCGTAGGTTTTACTCCTGGCGTATTAGTCAAACAAAAGAATGAACTAAAGGTTCAAGCATGGCCCGCATTGTTTTCTTTGATAGGGACAGAGGGTGTGATTCCAAAAATCCAATCCGCATTTTTCAAGAGTGCATTTATTGCAAATAGCAAACTAATGAATACGTATTATAATCGTTTAGTAGAAATTGCTCGTCCAGGAGAAATTCCACAAACGTTCACTTATGGGCAACAAAAAAATCTATACGAAGATGTTGTTTATTCACGGGATCTATCTGAGTTCTCAGCAAGAGAACAACTCCGTTTACATGAACTACTCCACACAAAACCTGTTTCGTTGAACTTTTTCAATGCATTAGACCAACGTCGAAAATGGGTATCTGTGAATTTCTGGGAAGTATTTGCTGCTAGAAATCGTTGGATGGAAGAAAGAAAAATCCCAGATCAACAGATCCAATTCGTTCAATTGAAAAAAGAACGATTATATTACGGATTATATAGTCGTGTCTGATCGAGGGTGGTAATGATGGCACTAACATTAAAGGAAGAAATCATTCAAGAAAGTAAGCGAATCGGGATCGATAAAATCGGGTTTACTACAGCAGAGCCATTTGATCATTTGAAAGAATCGTTGGTAGAACAAAAAGCTGCTGGACATACTTCTGGATTTGAACACCCTAATATCGATGAACGTTTATATCCGGAAATGACGTTTGATCGGCCGAAATCAATTATTGCAATTGCTTTAGCGTATCCGACAAAGATCCATGAAAAGATGCCTAGAGATGAAAAGCGTGGACAGTTTGCTCGTGCTTCTTGGGGCATCGATTATCATGATGTCTTACGGGATCGTCTGCAACAATTGATTTCATTTATTGAGTCACGAGCGACACATTGGCAAAAGGAAGAAGAATGGCGCTTGGCGCCGCAAGTAGATACAGGTGAGTTGATCGACGTAGCTGTGGCGCAACGTGCTGGATTAGGGTTTATCGGTCGAAACGGATTATTGATCACAGAGGAATTTGGCTCGTTCGTCTATTTAGGTGAGATCGTGACCAATATCGACCTAGAACCAGATGCTCCTGGTGTCTTTGGGTGTGGCGAATGTACGCGTTGTGTGACGGCTTGCCCAACGGATGCACTTTTAGGTGATGGGCGAATGAATGCTAAACGCTGTTTGTCTTATCAAACGCAGACGAAAGGCATGATGCCAGAGGAGTATCGAAAGAAGATGAGCAACGTCATTTATGGTTGTGATATCTGTCAGTTGGTTTGTCCTTATAATAGAGGGAAAGATTTTCACTTTCATCCAGAAATGGAACCAAAAGTAGACGAAGTCTATCCGAAACTCACGCCCATGTTAACGATCTCTAATAAAGAATTTAAACAGCAATACGGTCATTTGGCTGGTTCATGGCGTGGAAGGAAACCTCTTCAACGAAATGCGCTGATTGCCTTAGCCAATTTAGGAGAACGTGCCGCTTTGCCTCATATTGAAGAGTGTCTAAGTGATGTCCGTCCAGTGATTCGCGGGACAGCAGCGTGGGCAATCGGTAAGTTAGGAATCAAAGATCCTGAAAAATGGCAAGAAGTATTAAGTTGCGCACTGGAAAAAGAAACAGACGAAGAAGCAATCCATGAAATGAACCAAGCAATCCAATTGTTACAAAAGAAAAAAAGTCCTAAAAAATGACTTTTTTACTCAAATACGTCATTTTTCCCAGTAATTGTTGTAACAATTACTGGTTTTTTTGTGTTTATTGCATCAATTTTTGGAAAAATGAGAAGAATTTCGCAGAAAAATACAATAAATTGAAAAAAATTTATTCTAAATATTACAGAATGTAAGTTTTTTTAAAGTTTCTACGAAAGGATTGAAAAACGATTTCAACGTTGATTTATAAAGCTTCTACGACTTTAGTCCTAGTTTTTCGGAAAATCAAATATTACAAATATTAAAAATGTGACGATTTTGTCATTAAATGTCATAATTCTTTCACCTATGAAATATTTCTAGATGATAAAGTTAGTGACGTTGAAACAAATCAAAGAGAAAAAAAGGAGCTTACTATGAATTCAATTAAAAAGATCGTTTTGGGGACAACTGTTGCCGCTGGAGCAACTGCAATGTTTGTAGGGACTACTGCTCATGCAGATGAAGTCTATACAGTAAAAGCTGGAGATTCATTATCTAAAATCTCACAAAAATTTGCAGGTGACAATTCACTGATCAAAGCTATTGCAGAGCAAAATTCGATTGACGATATCAACCGCATTTTCGTTGGTGAAGAATTAACAATTCCAACTGACGCTTCATCAGTAAAAACAACAGAAGTAGCACCAACAACTGAAAAAGTAGAAACTCCTGTAGTAACAGAAACACCAGCGCAAGAATATACATATGTTGCGCCTGTTGAAACAGTTGAAGTAGCACCAGCTACAACTACTGTAACAACAAACAGCAACTCTGCGAAAGAATGGATTGCACAAAAAGAATCAGGTGGTTCTTACACTGCAACAAACGGCCGTTACATCGGACGCTACCAATTAGATTCAGCATATTTGAACGGTGACTACTCACCAGCGAACCAAGAACGTGTTGTAGAAGAATACGTTGCTGGACGCTATGGTTCATGGGATGCTGCAAAAGCATTCTGGTTAGCAAACGGTTGGTACTAAGATAACCATCAATCATGAATCCAAAAAAGAGGGCTACGCAAGTAGGCCTCTTTTTTTTTACTTCTTTTATAATCTTGAAAGGTACGTATCAATTGGTTTTTGATAATGGTCGCCTCGCCAAATCCCTGTGTTGAGATACTCTGCAATCAAATAGCCGATATAAGGGCCAGTAGTCAAACCAGAGGAGCCTAAGCCACTTGCGGCGATCAAGCTTGGTTCATCTGGAACAGGTGCAAAGAACGGCGCAAAATCGGAGGTGTACGCCCGGGTGCCTACTCGCATGGTGTGTTTCCATGTAGCAAGCTGATCGGGTTCAGCTAAAAATGGCACTGTACTTTTTATCAATTGCTGATAAGCAGATTCGGTAGGAACCAAATCCCAACCCGCATCATTTTCATGGGTTGCGCCAACTAGTATAGTCCCATCGTTGAATGGGATAAAATCGGCTTCCCCTTCTAACATGGCAACAGGCCATTCTTGGCTGTTCGCATAAGGTGTTTGAAAAACGATCAGCTGTCCTTTTTGTGGACGAATATCAGCATGAAAGCCAATCTGCTCCAGTAACGGCTTCAATGAAGGGCCAGGCGCTAGAATGATTCGGTCAAAGTCAAGTTGTCCAAAAGTACCAGAGATGACCCAGTGTGCGGTTTCTTTGCGTAACTGGACACGTTCAGAGATTACTTTGACCATTTGTTTCTCCAAGCGTGTGGCAAGGTGAGATAGATAGGCATGACCGTCTAAACGCCCCCCTCCAGTCACAAATAAAGCAGGTGATGGTTTTAGCAGCGGGAGAGTCCTTGTCGTTTCTTCAGCGCTCAGCAGCGAAATATCGCCGATTTCAGGTGCGTCCTTCTTTCGTTGTTCGGCAAGTGCAACAAGATCTTCCAAAGCTTCTTTTTGGCGAAAAATCAGTGTGCCGGATTGTTTATAGATGGAATCATCAAGTGATAGATCCTGGATTAGTTTTGGGAAAAAAGCCGCACCATCTTTTGCTAACTGATACCACTGTTTATTTCGTCTTTTTGAAAGCCAAGGCGAGATGATGCCTGCACTAGCGCGAGTGGCTTGTCCTTCTTTTGCATCAAATAAGGTCACCTCAAATTTAGAGGTGTCTAAATAGTTGGCTAATGTCATACCGATGATGCCACCACCGATAATAGCAATTTTTTCCATAGAAAAACCTCCTTTACTTATCTACCATCTCATAGAATCATTAGAGATACAATATTTTATCCAAGGATTTTTTTCTATTTCATCCGAACGATTGTATGTTGAAAACTGATTATTGATAAAGTTAGAGACAAAAAAACAAGGAGGAGTGAGCTTCATTCGCTCACACCTCCTTATCTATTAATTTTGTATTTGCTTAGGTTTTTGCACCATATAGCGGATAAATAGGATCAAACTAATGATCAACAAGCCAAGTAGTACACTTAAAGCAACTTTTGATCCTAACGTTGTTGCTGCTTCATAACTATCTGAACGATGATCTTGGAAAAAGTTGATGATCACAGCCACCAACGTAGTAGCGACAGCTCCAGAAAATTGTTGCAACGTATTGAATACGGCGTTGCCATCACCTTGTAATTCCATCGATAAAGCATTCATTCCAGTAGTCATCATATTGCTATAAGACAAACCAATACCGATCATATAGAAGAAATGACAGGCAATCAAAACACCTAATGATGCATGACCTAAGATCAGGACAAGGGTAGTCCAGCCAACAAGTGAAAACAAGAGACCGATGAAAATTGGTTTTTTAGGTCCATGTTGGTCGAGTAGCTTTCCTGAAAAAGGAGATAAGAGTGCACCAATGGCTGCACCTGGTAGCATTGCCAGACCAGCGACAAAGGCATTGTTCCCTTGGACGATTTGGACAAAGTTCGGTAGGACAAAAGAAACACCAAGTAATAAAAATTGATAAACTAAAAAGCTAAATAAGAATAAGCGGAACGTATGATTTTTAAAAATCTCAAGTCGGATCAAAGGATGATCGGCTTTTTTTGTTCGTTGATAGAAAAGAATGAATCCTAAAATGGCGACGACTAAGGATGCCCAGCCAATCCAGTCTCTGAACATGCTTAGAAAAGTTAAGCTTCCACTGAACATCAGACTAATACCAAGGACGCTAAGCAAATCTAAGCGGCCAGTTTTTTCAACCTTAAATTTAGGAATCGCGTATAAGCCAATCCCAAGTGAAAGGAGTAGCACTGGCAATAGAAAGAGAAAGATATGACTCCATGAGAAATTAGCAGTTAAGATCCCACCATACGTTGGACCAATCGCTGGTGCAATGGCGGTTGTCAAAGTACCAAGACCCATCATCGTTCCTCTTTTTCCCATAGGAGCAAAAGTCAAGATGATATGAAACATCAGTGGCAAGGCTATCCCTGTCGCAGCACCTTGGAGTACCCGACCTAAAAGTAGTAACAAGAAGGTAGGGGAAAAGTAATCGACCAACAAACCAGCAATAAATAGTAAATTGGAACTCAAGAAAAGAGTTCGCAGGCTAAAGTTTTTTGTCAGATAAGTTGAAAGTGGCACAATGATCGCAATCATTAATAAGTAAATGGTTGTTACCCATTGTACTTGGGAGGTACTGATTTGAAATTCCTGAATCAGTGTTGGGAAGGTCACGTTCATTGCGGTTTCGATCAAAACACCTGCAAATGACATGATCCCTGTGGCAAGTACAGCAGGAATTAATTGTAGTTGTTTTTGTTTTTGCATGTTTTTCACCTCTAAATTATTTCGTAAAAAAAGAGAGAGATTTCTATTCGAAAATAGAAACCGCCTCTCTCTCGACACGCTAGGCGTGTTATCTGTACGATTTATCGTTCGGCTTATTCTAGCACAAGTCTAAAAATAGTGTCAACCAGATTAGCCAATCCAATGCAAAAGAGTTATGATAGTAGTGAAGAAGAAAACAAGGAGGGCCTATGGAAAAAATCGAATGGAGAAAAACCGACCCTAGTTATCGTATGTCAAAGAAACCACATTTAATGACACTTCCTGCGCAAAATTTTTTTTGTATCAACGGAATAGGTGATCCAAATGGAGAAGAATTTAAGCGCCGTGTAGGTTGTTTATACGCTGTTAGCTATACGATCCGAATGGCACCTAAAAATGATTGGCTGATCCCTGATTACTCCCCCTATACTGTGTATCCTTTAGAAGGTCAGTGGGGACTGCAAGAAAAATTTTTGAATGAGCCAGTGATGTTAAAAGAGCATTTTTCTTATCAGTTGATGATCAAGCAACCGGATTTTGTGACTCCTCAAGTTGCTGCAGGGGCGTTAGTACGAGCCAAAACCAAAATTCCAGAAGACCTAGCGAGTCAGCTCATTTTTAAGACGATTGAAGAAGGCCTTGTGGCACAGATCTTACACATTGGTTCCTACGACGATGAACCAGAAACATTTGAAAAGCTGGCTTTCTTTCTCAAAGAAAAAGGCTATCGCCGAACTTCGAAAGAGCATAAAGAAATCTATATGAGTGATCCCAGAAGGACGGAACCAGAAAAATTAAAGACGATTTTGCGAGTAACCGTTGAACAAGACAAATCAGTCGAAGTGTCAGACATCAACTAAATGAGAGAAAGATTCCCTGTTTTTTTGCTATAATAGATACGAAGAGGTGTTTTTTGTATGAAAAAAAATCAACGACAATCCTTGATTCGCCAATTGATTACTGAACATGCCATCGGTACGCAAGAGGAATTATTGAATCATTTGCAGATGAATGGTGTCAATGCAACTCAAGCAACGATCTCACGCGATATACGTGAGTTGAAACTTGTGAAAATACAAGATGAGAATAAACAAATACGCTATGCGTTGTTCAATCAACAAGCGGATTCTTTGATGGAAGATCGCTTGCGAAGTGCGGTCAAACGAGAAGTATTACGAATTCAACGGATTCAATTCATGATCGTTGTCTTAACCGAAAAAGATGGTGCGGATGTGGTAACAAACTGGTTAGATGAAGTGGATTATCCAGAAGTGGCTGCGACGATTGCCGGCGTTGATACGTTCATTATTATTTGTCGCACAGAAGAAGAAGCCCAGGCTTTCGCTGAAAAATTAGAGCAAATGAGAGAATAGCTCACGTTTAGTCTAATGATCAATGGAAGCGCTAAACATATTGACGTTGTGTAAATCGTACTAAATTCCATGGATACTGGACTTGCAAGAATGGTACGTAATGATTGGAAGGGTGTCTTTACAATCTGGATCATTCTAAAGCTCCAATCAATTTGAACAAGTATACAGTGAAAGAGGGGCGAGCAGTCCAGTGATGACAAACATGATCATTTTTTTGACGATTTTAGTTTACGGTGTCAATTTTTTGGCATTTATGTATATTAAAATAAAAGAGATCAAAAATTACCTAGAAAAAATTGCAATCTATTTTGGTGTGAACATGACATTGTTGTTCACCAGTAGTATTTTCCTATTTTTTGGTAAGATCGTTGAAGACGGAATATTGTTGATAGAGTAATAGAAAAAAACTGATGCCCATTAATATAGGGCATCAGTTTTTAAGTCTCATTTATTTTTTTTTGGGAGGTGTACCATACATTTTAGGTGTTACTGGTTTTAATTTAGGTGCTTCGCCTTCGATCTTAGGTTCTTCCAACCATTGATACTCCCCTTCACCATCTAAAGCTTTACCTTTTGCCCAAGAACCTTCGCTACTTTCGTCACCTTCTGAAAAGTTATAGAAATCATAAGCAATATCTTTACGTTCTTCTTCTCTTGGGAAAGTCGTAGGAACAAGAATACCGCCTTCTGTTTCTTCTAATTCTTTGACAGCTGCTGCCCAAAGGTTTTGATGATAACTGTCTCTAGCCAATAAAACTGATAGTAGGTCTTTTACGCCACGATCATCGATCATTTCGTAAATACGTGCCACTTGTAGTCTTCCTTGAGATTCTGCGTTCAAGTTTGCACGGAAATCAGCAAGTAAATTTCCACTAGCAACAATATAACCACCACTCCAAGGATTACCAACGCTATCCGCAGGACGCGGTCCTAAGCCAGCTACAATAGCGTGTTGAGGATTCATGCCGGAAATGATTGCAGCAATCGTTGGGTCTTTTTTCATTGCTTCTTCTTGATCTTCAACAGGTGCATCCTCAAGTAAGCGAGCAACCATTGTCGCTAACATTTCAACGTGTCCAAGTTCTTCTGTTGCAATGTCCATCAGCATATCTTTATATTTTTCTTCCCCACGACAGCTCCAACCTTGGAAAAGGTATTGCATCGCTACACTCATTTCACCATACTGTCCGCCAATCAATTCTTGTAAATATTTTGCGATTAATGGATTCGGACGATCTGGTTTTGCCTCAAACTGTAATTCTTTTTGGTGTCTAAACATCAAATCTCCTCCTAATCAATTTTTAATACATCACTATTGTTATATGTAATGGAAAAAAATTCAAAGGAAACGCTCTAGATATTGAAGTTATTTTAAAAACGTTGATTTAACAAGGTTTGATTCTGTGAGGATGACTTCGTTAAAAGAAAAAAACAGGAATAGTACAACAAACAAATTCTATTCATAAATGATAAATATTGTTTGTTTCCAATAGTATTCTCATTTTTGTTAACGGAAAGTAAGTAACGAGAAAGAAGAGAGGGTCATATCAAAGAACTATTGTTTTTAAGTCCATCTTACTGCTCAGGACAAAACGCTTTTGTCACGACCTGATCCACGGTGTTCAAGAAGCAACACTTCGGTCATAAGCAAAAAAAATCAAAAATGAAAGAGCCATTTTCGCTTTTTTTTTGCTTATGCCTTAGTGCTGATCGCTTCTTTCACGACCACAATAAACGGTGTTCGAAAGCCAACTCCTACGATATTAAGTCAAAAATTGAAAAAATATGAGAAGCTATTTTCTCAATTTCTGTCTTAATACTTGGAGCTGAACGGCTTTCTCACAACCTATTGTTACTTGTAGAATGTTTGCTTCTTTGATATGGTTAATACAAGAAAAACATCGGAGGTATATCATGGCTAAAATTATGGTAGTGGAAGATGAAGAGATCATTCGTCAGCTGATTATGGAAGAGTTGGAGAAATGGCAATTTGAAACTTATGGAACGTCAGATTTCAATCAGGTTTTTGCTGATTTTGAGAAAGAAGAACCACAACTTGTTCTTTTAGATATCAATTTACCAGTGTTTGATGGTTATTATTGGTGCCAGAAAATACGAGAAATTTCCAAAGTTCCAATCATTTTTATTTCAAGTCGTAATACGAATATGGACATGATCATGGCGATGAACATGGGGGCAGACGATTTTGTGACGAAGCCGTTTCAAATCGATGTCTTGATTGCTAAAATCAATGCTTTGTTGCGTCGCTCATATAATTATGGTGAGTTGTCGAGTGAAATGATGACCCATAATGGAATCACGTTGAACGTCGATAATGGCAGTATGGAGATTAATGGGGAAATGATCGATTTGAGCAAGAATGAGTATCGCTTGTTATTTATTTTAATGAAGCAACACGGAAAAATTTTGACTCGTGAAAAGTTATTGCGTGCGTTGTGGGATGATGAACGGTTTGTCGATGACAATACACTGACGGTCAACATCAATCGCTTACGTCGTAAAATCGAACAGGCAGGGATCACCGATTATATCGAAACAAAAGTCGGCCAGGGGTATATTGTTCCCTGAAAGGATGAAATACAACTATGAACTTTTTTAAGTATTTGAAAGATCAATGGTCGCTGATCGTCGGCTGGGTATTTTTTATTTTATTGACGATTTTTGTGATGTGGTTAGCCCCTAATATTACGGTCGATTGGGCCACGATTGCTTACTTAACATTGATCGAAGGTGTTTTCTTAATCTTTTTTTTACTTGTCTGTTACTTGAGTAAACGTCGATGGTGGGCAAAATTGGCAAATCTACAAAAAAATTCTCCCTTGCAAAATTATTTAGATGGTGGACATACAGAGGAAGAGAAGTTGATAGAAGATTATATCAATCAACTGATACGTGAACATCAGGAAGTGATGCAAGAAGCCATCACGAACCAGCAAGATCAAAAAGATTATATCGACTCATGGGTCCATGAAATCAAAGTACCCGTAGCGGCTTCAGAATTGTTAGTACGATCGATCGAGTTTGATATCGATGATCAAAAGTATACGTTGCTAGAAAATGAGTTGTCTAAAATCGATGAGTATGTGGAACAAGTATTGTATTATGCACGCTTAGATAGTTTTTCAAGAGACTATTTGATCCAAGAATACAGTATCAAGAGTATCATCCAACCCGTCATTCGTAGCCAAGCAAATTATTTTATCCAAAAGAAAATACGTTATGAAGTGATTGGTGAAGATCAAACGATTTTGACTGATTCCAAATGGGTGGCTTTTATTTTCAAACAAATTCTTAGTAATGCCATTAAGTATACGCCAGATGAAGGCGAGATCAAACTATTGATCGAGAAGACGACAAAAGGCGTAAAATTTTCTGTCAAAGATTCAGGCATCGGTATACCGAAAGAAGATGTTGGACGGATTTTTGACAAAGGCTTCACAGGATCGAATGGCCGTCTGAGCAAAACCCACTCTACTGGCTTAGGATTGTATCTCGCGAAAAATCTCGCTGAAAAATTAGGGATTTCTCTCACTGTCGAATCGATCGAAGGAGAAGGGACGACGATGTCTTTATTTTTCCCTATCTTGAGTTTTTACCAAGAAGAACGCTGAAAAAATGGGATTGCGACATGTGCACGCTTATTTCTGAAAGAACTACCGGTTGAACATTGTCTAATTTGGTTGTGATAGAAATGTGTTGACCTTAGATGATGATTGGAAAAGTTTTAATATAGTTATACATCAGCTGTTGCCCCGAAAGTAGAAGAATTTTCGAGGGAACAGTTGATTTTGTTTATGGATTTATTAGTGACTGATTGAACTTCATAGAAAGGTCAATGAAGTTAAGTTAGAAAAAAGTGAGAAATAAAAAATAACTCTTGTGTTGTTAACGTTTTCGTTGATATGTTCTATAACATGTGACATTTAAAAGAAGGAGAATGTTTATGGAATTATTAATCGCATTAGTCCCAATGGTAGCGTGGGGAAGTATTGGTTTAGTCAGTGGAAAGATCGGTGGCGATGCCAATCAACAAACATTAGGAATGACGATCGGTGCATTTCTTTTTTCACTCGTTGCTTTTTTCATCGTTAATCCAACGATCACGCCATGGATCACATTGATTGGCTTTTTATCTGGTCTAGCGTGGAGTGTCGGACAAAATGGGCAGTTTCATGGGATGAAATTTATGGGAGTATCTGTAGGTCTACCGTTATCGACTGGTTTTCAATTGATTTTGAATACGATTGCGGGCGCTGTCTTTTTCCATGAATGGACACAAACAAAAGATTACGTTTATGGTATTTTAGCACTGATTCTTCTTGTAAGCGGTGCGTATTTGACTGCTCGACAAGATGATGAAGGCAAAGTCGATACAGATAATAAAATGCTTGATTTTGGTAAAGGATTCAGAGCATTGATCTATTCTACTTTAGGTTATGGTGTCTATACGATCATCGTCAACTGGGCGAATTTAGATGCGATGTCGATTATTTTACCGCAAAGTATCGGTATGATCTTGGGGGCAAGTTTCTTTGCTTTCCGAAAAGTAAAAGTTGATCAATATGTTTGGAAAAATATGGCGAGTGGATTGCTATGGGGCATCGGTAACGTATGTATGCTATTGACCGTTAAGTCATTAGGACTAGCAGTCGGTTTCTCTCTTTCTCAAATGGGGATCATCATCTCCACTCTAGGTGGTATTTTTATCTTAGGGGAGAAAAAGACAAAAAAAGAGCTTATATTTGTAATTGTAGGTTGCCTTTTAGTTATTTTTGGTGGTATCCTTTTAGGGTATATGAAAACAGCGTAAAGCTGTTTTTTTATATACTCAAAAATAAGGGGGAGGGAATTTAATGGATTTGTTTCGTAAGAAAGAAATCAGTCTCAATCATACGAGTGAGATGAAGAAAGAACTAAAAACATCCGATTTGATCATGCTTGGCATTGGCGCGATCATCGGTACAGGTATATTTGTCGTAACAGGAGTGGCAGCAAACCAAAATGCAGGTCCGGCACTATCATTATCGTTTGTTTTAGCAGCGATCGTTGTGATTTTATCTGGTCTAAGCTTTGCAGAATTTGCTTCGCGGGTACCAGTGATTGGCGGACCATATGCGTATCTATACGTCGTATTCGGTGAATTTGCCGCTTGGTTGACTGGATGGTTATTGATCGGTGAGTTCTTATTGGCCGTTTCATCCGTTGCGTCAGGTTGGTCCGGTTATGTACAAGGGTTTATTGAAAGTCTTGGTTTTGGCTTACCAACGGCGCTAACAGGTGGATATAATCCAGCCAATGGTACATACATCGACTTAATTGCGGTGCTTGTTGTGATTTTCGTCACATACATTGTTTCTTTGGAAGCGAAGAAAGCGTTACGATTGAACAACATGATGGTTTATGTGAAATTTGGAATCATTGCATTATTTATTATTGTAGGAATCTTTTTTGTTAAACCAGAGAATTGGCAACCATTCACACCATTTGGCTTTGAAGGTGTCCTAGATGGTGCAGCATTAGTTTTCTTCGCATTCTTAGGATTCGATGCGGTAGCGATGGCTGCGGAGGAAGTAAAAAATCCTCAAAAAGATGTACCACGTGGAATCATTGGCTCGATCTTGATTGCAACCGTGTTGTACATCATCGTTACATTGATTTTAACAGGGATCGTGCCTTATACAGAATTAGGTGTGAATGATCCTGTGGCATTCGCGATGCGTTATGTAGGACATGGTACAGTAGGAGCGATCATCGCCGTTGGCGCGATCTTGACCTTATTGACTGTGACGATCTCTATGATGTATTCATTAGCTAGGTTATTATTTGCAGTAAGTAAAGATGGCTTGTTACCACAGTTCATGACAGAAATCGACAAGAAACATCGCACACCGAAGAAAGCGACGTATGCAGCAGGTATCGCCGCATTATTCTTCGCAGGATTCTTCCCATTGAATATCTTGGCAGAGTTGACGAACATCATGGCATTGGCTTATCTAATGTTAGTTAGTCTAGGCTTACTGAAATTACGTAAAATGTTTGGCAAACCAAAAGCAGGCGAGTTCAAAGTGCCATTGGTACCGATTTTACCAATCATTTCGATCTTATCTTGTCTAGTCTTGATGTCACGTTTACAAGCGGTGACTTGGTTAGTCTTTGGGATTACGATGGTGATCGGCCTAGTGATTTACTTTGGCTATGGTTACAAACACAGTAAGATGAATACCGAAAAATAAAAAATAAACAAAAAACCTTGTATCAAGCAGCGTTGCTGATACAAGGTTTTTTCATTCTATTTGTTATTGCGTTAAATCGAGTAATTTTTGTTTCAAGTCTTCTTCCATATGGCCAAGTTCGACTTCTGCATGACGACGTTTTTCTTTTCCTTCTTGTTGGATACGAAGTGTTTCTTGGATCGTTTCGATCAAATCATTTTGTGTGGTTTGCAATGTTTCGATATCCACGATGCCACGTTCATTTTCTTTCGCAGTTTCGATGGCAGAGATTTTCAACATTTCTGAGTTTTTCTTCAATAAATCATTGGTTGTTTCAGAAACTTGTCGTTGTGCTGTAACTGCATCTTTTTGTCGAAGCAAGGTCAATGCGATAACCACTTGGTTTTTCCATAATGGGATGGCTGTAGCAATCGATGCTTGGATCTTTTCTGCCAATGCTTGGTTTGTATTTTGGATCAAACGGATCTGTGGCGCTTGTTGGATCGTGATCTGTCTGGCTAAGCGTAGATCATGAGTGCGCTTGTCCAGGCGATCAAGAAACTGTGTATAATCATTGGCGATCTGTACATCCATTTGATCCCCTGTTTCTTCTGCTTTTCGCATGGCTTCTGGAATAATCTTTGTCTGTAATTCTTCCATTTTTAATTCGCCAGCAGCGATATAAATGTTCAACGCATCAAAATAATCTTTATTTTTTTGATAAAGTTGTTCTAACATCAGATTGTCTTTTAATAGGCCATCTTTTTCTTTGTCTAATTTGACTGAGATCTTGTCGATTTGCGCACCGATTTTTTGGTATTTGGCAGTGACTTCATAAATCGATTGTTTGACTTTACCGAATACACGTTGGAAAATATTTCCTTCTCCTGCACGTAATTCATCTGGATTTGCTTCTTGAAGGCGGTACATCAGTTCAGTCAATGAATCACCGACTGGGCCGATATCTTGTGCTTGTACGTGATTCAACATCGACTGTGAGAACTCACCTAATTTTGTTTGAGCAGCTGAACCGTAGCTGATGACCGACTGAGAGTCAGTGACATCGATTTTTTCAGCCAATTGTTTGGCTTGTTCTTGTCTTTCAGCAGGTAATTTATCAATCAACCGAGCAGCAGTTTGCTGTTCTTGAAGTGCATTGATTTCATTTTGTTGTGTTTGAGTCAATTTATCGACGGGTGTCGAAAAAGGATTATTCAATAAATCTTCTAAAGTATCATTTACAGGGGTTACTTCGTGTTTTGGTTCATGTGGATTATTTTCCATTAAAATTCCTCCTTATCGATTAAGCTAGAAAAAGTACCCGAAACAATCAGACGATGTCTAAGTGTTCCGAGTCCAAGAAATAAACGTGCTTATTCTTCTGGTACATCTTTATTATCACGCTTTAAGCTTTGTTTCGCAACAGATATCTCTACATCGATATCTTCCAAATCTTCCGAAACGAAATCTTGATAGTCTTTCGCGACTAATGAAGCAAGTTGATCAATGATCTGGGTACTTTCTTCCAGTTTTTGATAGGTCTGTTTGTTTTTGATCTCGTGTTCATTGATCTCAATATATTTGTTTGTCAAATCCACTAAGTTTGGCAAGTGGGTGTAAAGGAACTGACTTGCGTCGTGCAATCGAGTGGGTTCTTTTACGAGTTCTTTGAACAAACCTTTTGCTGCTTTTACAGGTTCGTGACGAAGATCGATCGCTTTAAGCTTTGCCGTTTCGTACATATTTTTTTCTAGTTGTTCGATTTCATTTTTTGTTTGATTCATCGTTTCTCTGAAAAAAGAGATTTCACTCGGTGTCATGCCATTTTCGCTATAATGGGCCGCTAATTTGTCAGATAGATTTGGTAAAGCTGTTTTGTCCTTAGGTTTTTTACGAAAACCAAAAAGCCCCCAAATCAGCAAAACTGCGCCAATTAACAAGATCATTGATATGATCGATACATCATTATAACTGAAGAACAGTATCACTAAGAGTAAACCTACGATCCATTTCCAATTCTTTTTAATCATCCTAAAAACCTCCGTGTATATTCATTGTCCACTCTGCTCATCTACCTCTTTATTTTAGCACAACCTTCTTAATAATTAGTATCGGACTAAAGGTGGATTTTATGAGTTTATAGAATTTCTAAGGTTTGGATATGGTAAACTAAGTAAGAAATCAAAAAGAAAATTGAAAAAATCAAAAAAAGTAGTTATTATAGGACAAAAGAAAGCAGGGGAAAAGATGCTTGAATATGATCAGTTTGAAGAAAAAACGATCCAACGAAAAGAAATTTATCATGGAGCGATCATTGATGTCGCTGTGGATGATGTTCGCTTACCAGATGGAAATATCGGAAAGCGTGAATTAGTCTTTCACCCCGGTGGTGTAGGAATCATTGCTTTTGATGAAAAGGATCGTCTACTATTAGTCAAACAATTCCGCAAACCTTTAGAAAAAGTGATCCTCGAAATACCAGCTGGTAAAATCGATCCAGGAGAAAAACAAGCGCCTGAGATCACTGCTGCTAGGGAATTAGAAGAAGAAACTGGTTACCGCGCAGAGCGTTTGGAGCATTTGACTTCTATGTATTTGTCACCAGGATTTGCGAATGAACTCCTGCATATCTATCATGCAGTAAATATCAAAAAAGTGGAACAGCCTCTCGCACAAGATGAGGACGAAGTATTGGAACTTTATGCGTTGACTTTAGCAGAAGCAAAACAAGCGATGTCAGATCAAGTCATTTGCGATGCAAAAACGATTTATGCGATTCAATACTGGGAATCAATGAACAAAGGAAAGTAGAGGGATCGATTGATGGTCAAAGGACCGCTAGTCACACGTAGCGAAATCCGTAAACGACAGCAAGAACAAGCACAAGAATCATTAAAAAAACAAAGAAAAGCGGAAGCTACGTACAAACAAGAAGAAAAAAAGATCGCGAGTTTTTATCGTAAAGAACAAAAGAAAAATAAGCCAATCACGAAAACAAGAGCAGGCGAACGAGAAAAAACACGTAAATGGAATGCTGTTTTGATGAAAGGCTTGGTTATCGTCATTTTATTGTTAGCCATCGTTTTTCTGGCAGTTGCATTTATATAGAAAGAAGGAACAACTAAATGAAAATTGGAATCATCGGAGCAATGGAAGAAGAAGTAAAAATTTTAAGAGAACAACTAGGAGAACCCTTATCATGGGAAAGAGCAGGTGCTCTGTTTATCTCAGGCTCATTAGGCAATCATGAAGTCATTGTTGTACGTTCAGGTATCGGTAAAGTCTTGGCATCGATCACAACAAGCTTATTGATTCAACAATATGGTGTAAACATGGTCATCAATACAGGATCAGCTGGTGGCATCGGTGAAGGTCTACGTGTAGGGGATGTAGTGATCTCTGACAAAGTTGCCTATTTTGATGCAGATGTTACAGGGTTCGGTTACAAGCCAGGACAGTTACCTGGCATGCCTCTTTATTATGAAGCAAGCACGTATTTACGTTCAGAAATGAAAAGAGCCGCAGAAGCAACCAACTTGAATGCAAAAGAAGGCTTGATCGTCACAGGAGATACATTTGTTGATTCGCCAGTCAAAGTCCAAGAGATCCTAGGCAATTTCCCTGAAGCACTTGCTTGTGAGATGGAAGGGGCTGCAGTCGGTCAAACGGCGCAACAATTCAATATTCCTTTCTTGATCGTGCGAGCAATGAGTGATACTGCGGACCATTCAGCGACACAAAGCTTTGACGAATTCATCGAAGAAGCAGGGAAACGTTCAGCTGAAATGGTGATTGAATTTGTCAAACATCTTGTATAAGGAGTGAACCGAATGAAAGCATTGATTTCGATTGATTACACCTATGATTTTGTGGCAGACGATGGGAAATTGACGACTGGAAAGAGCGGTCAGGCAATTGAACCAGCTTTAACGAAGTATACAAAAAAGTTTATTGATGAGAAAGAATTTGTCGTATTTGCGATCGATGCACATGATCCCGAAGATGCTTTTCATCCGGAAAACCAATTGTTTCCACCACATAATGTAGTCGGAACGAGTGGCCGCGATCTGTATGGTTCGTTGCAAAAGATTTATGCGGAACATCAAACACAAGCCAATGTTTACTGGATCGATAAACGTCACTATTCTGCCTTCAGTGGAACAGATCTTGACATTCGTTTACGGGAACGTGGGATTACAGAGATTTATTTGACAGGCGTTTGTACAGATATTTGTGTCTTGCATACAGCAGTCGACGCCTATAACCTAGGCTATCAATTATTTATTTACGAAGATGCAGTTGCCAGCTTTGATCCAATCGGACATGACTGGGCATTGAAACATTTTCAAACAGCCCTTGGTGCGGAGATCATTAAGGGATAAAAAGAGTGAGTATAGTGGATAAAGGCATTTCTTGAGTACTTTATCCACTATTTCTATTGGTCATCAACTGAAAAAAGGGAAATAGATACATACAAATTGATCAATGGGGTGTACATAAAGTCGTTTATGCGTGAAAGGAAGGAATAGGTATGAGAAAAGTGAAAGCGAATTTAGGGTTTTTAGGTTTGCTGGGAATTTTAGGTTTTTTAGGATATTTACCAAATCTCTCAGGGTTATTTTCGCTCTTTGCATTATTTTCTTTGTTTGGCTTTTTTTGGATAACAAAAAATGGGGAAGGTTTGAAAGAATTTTTTACGAAAGAAAGAGTTTTAACCAGAAGTATCTTACTGAAAATTATAATTTTTTCACTGTTATTAGCATATATTCTAACTTTAAAGCTGGGAGAGTTACAAGCGTTCGTCACTATATTTTTTAGTATGTTTTTTTCTCTTTTAATTGTTTTAAATTCATATCTGAGCAGAGACTAATACGGAGTAGTGTCAGTTGATAGGTAAAGGGAATATAAAATCATACATAGATTCAAATTAAAAATACCAAAAAAATATGCAGTAAGCAGAAAAAGGCTCTTCGACAAGTAGTGTTTTTATTTCAACTATTAAGAGGTGGGGAGAAATGAAGGTGGTGACTGAGCCTGTTAGTAGTATTTGCAAGTTTGGTAGTAGAAATAGATTTATTTGCATTCTTTACTGCTCTCTCATTTAGGGAAGTAGTTTCTTTTTGAGGTATTTTAGGATTAACTGCAAAAGGTTTTAGTGCTGAAGATGCTATTGCTAGAGGATTGGACACAAGTGGAAATGGTTGGATTGGATGATAGGTTGGTGAACTAAGCAATGTTTCACAGACTGTTTATTACGTAAGGTACATAAAATAAAACAATGTAAGTAAGGTGAAATAATGAAAAAACTGGATTCCCGATATATCGTAGGTGTATTTCTCTTATTGTTTGTTTTAAGAGGAATCTTAGAATTTATTTGGAAAGGCAATCATTCATTTACTCTCGATGAAATTTATTTTAGAGTTGCGATTGTTGTTGGTGTTGTGATTGGGTTGATACCAATTAATAAAGGCTGGGGTACGCTTAAATCTCTTTTTACCATTTTTTTGAGTGATTATTTACTGAAAAAGTTGTTTGATTATTTAGGATTAGAAAAAATAACCTTTACACTAATACCTTATCTTATTATTTTAGGAGTCCTTTTAATTATTTTTTTTGCTAGATTGATTATAAAAAACAAAAAAGGGGTCTCCCTACACTAAAAGAAGATTAGATAAAAACACTTCTGTTCCCGCCGTTTATTCGGTTTTAGGTGGTGGAAGGGAACTAATGTATCACTCCCTTTTTCGGTGTTTATTTATTAATAATGAATGGAAGAATATAACAAATAAGAAGAATCGGTAATTTTCCATTATTTTCAGATTCAGACTTCTGTTTGTGGTTGATAGGAGAAGTGAGTGCAAGTTTCTAAGCTCACTTCAGCTGATTAAGTAGGAGATTATCTATAAAAATGAGCTAAATATAACAGAGCCTTTTTCGATTGGAGAAATGCACAAACTTTTCAAAAATAGAGGTGGCTAGAAAAAAGCAGGAAACCCACCTGAAAAACTGAACACCGCTGAAAGTCAGTTAAGTCAAATGGTGGGAGTAACCACCACTCGAGAATCAGAGTCAAAGATTGGTATAGAGACAAAATGAAAAAAGACTGTTTATCGAAGAAATCACTGTAAATAATATGATATAATTTTGAGGTAGAGAAGTGAAAAGATGGTGGCTAATCTCTTGAAAAAAGGGTGATGCCTATGGTTCATAGCTTTATCCCTAGAAGGGGGTAGGCAAGTGTCAAGTTTTGAAGCAATTCAACTGATGATCGCTTTTGCGACGTTAGTTTTGCTGATTATTAACTATAAGATGTTAATACAATGAAATATAACTTTAAAAATAAGAGTATAAAGCAAACATTTTGGTGTGTCTGCTCTATACTCTTTTGACTTGTTATTTAACTAAGGTCAGCTTTTGGAACACCGTTTATTTGAATTTAAATCAGAAATAAAAATGAATTTGCAAATGAATTTATTTTTTTGCCCCATACGCATAGTTTGTTAGTGAATTATTTACCAAATATGCACGCGTTTTTCAGGTGCTAGATACATCGGATCTTCTTCAGTGATCGCAAATGTTTCATAAAACTCTGCTAAGTTTTGTGGCTGGATATTCGCCCGAAGTTTCGCAGGTGCATGAACATCGATTTGTAAAAGCAATTGTTGGTATTCTTTTTTCGCTTTTGTACGCCAGATTGTCGCCCAATTCATGAAGAAATCGGCTGCTGAATAATCGTCTTCGGTCATTGCAGCTTCTAGTGCGCAACTTAATCCGCCAGCATCTGCAATATTTTCAGAAACGGTTAGTTTTCCATTGACTGTGCCATCAGCAAAAGGTACACCGTCAAACTGTTCGATCATGGCTTGCGCTTTTTCTTGGAAATGATCGAAGTCGTCTTCTGTCCACCAGTTATTCAAGTTACCGAATTCATCAAATTTCGCACCGTTGTTATCAAACGCATGGGAAATCTCATGGGCAATGACTGCACCGATTCCGCCGAAGTTTGCCGAGCTAGATTGTTCCAAACTATAAAATGGTGCTTGTAAAATCGCAGCTGGGAAAACGATCACGTTTCGGAATGGATGATAGTACGCATTGACTGTATCAGCACTCATCTCCCATTCATCACGGTCGACAGGCTTATTCCATTTACTGAAACGATCTTTTAGGGTTAGATGACTAAAGTTCAACGCATTTGAAAGCAAGGTACCACCTTCATTTGCGGGAATTGTTTGGAACGCATCGAACAAGGCAGGGATTTTATCAGGGTAACCGACTTGGATGCCTAATTTGTTCAATTTCACGATTGCTTTTTCTCGTGTCGCATCACTTAACCACTCATTCGTTTCGAGTCGTTTTTGGTAAACATTGATCATTTTCTTGACCATTTGTTCGACATCTTTTTTCGCTGCTTCGCCAAAATACTTGTTTCCGTAGTAATCGCCCAACACATGATCAAACTGTCCAGAAGCAAGGTAGTAAGCTGCTTTCTTTTGGGGCATGGCTTCATCGGTTCCTGATAAAGTCCGAGAGAAGATCCCGCTGACTTGACGGAAATCTTCAGATAGATAACTGCTTAATGAACGCACCGTTTTTACGATCATCCAGCTTTTAAGTAGTCGGAAATGTGGTGTCGTCAAAAGTTCAGCTAAATGTTCAAAGTAGACAGGGTCAGTAACGATCACTTGGTCTGGACGTGTGCCGATCAAGCCAGTAGTCAAGGTAGTTAAGTCGAGAGCATCGGTATATGCCGTAAATTCATTAAAGGCACGTGGGTTGTACATTTGGCTATAATCTGCATTTTCTTCCGCGCTTTTAACATGGGGCGCAATCAATTTATCGAATTGGATCGCTTGTTCGACGATTGCTTCTGCCTGACTTCTTTCTCTGCCTGTCATTTCTAAAAGTTGGACCATCATATCAAAAAAGACGGACAATAATTGAGCACCATTTGGATGTTCTGCTTCATAATAAGTTTTATCTGGTAAAAATAAAGAGGGTGGTGAAGCAAAAAAAGCATTGACCTGCGCATTTTTCATATCTGCATCCACATCTAAGACAACAGGCAACGGTAAGCTGTCCAATGTCCATTCGGGAAATTGCTGATTTAATTCGTCAAAGGAAGTGAGTTGCTCGATCCTTTCGAGGATAGGTTGTAAAGGTGTCGCACCTAATTGATCTCTATATTCATAATCATTTGCTAGTTGATAATAAGCAAGGAAGTGACGCATTTTATCAGATGTAACTTTTGTTGGATCAGCTAACATCTCATCTGTATCTCGCATCATTAGTTGATCAATGCCATCAACTAAATCCTGAAACCCACCAGTTGCTGGCTTATCGGCAGGAATTGTTGCTGTTTTTAACCATTCTTCATTTACTGCTTCAAAAAAATCTTGTTTCAAACGTTCTTGGTTCATTGAATCATCGCTCCTTTTTAGTTCCGTGTGCCCATTATCTAACAAAAAAGCAGAATAAACAAATGGAATGTAAAATCTATTTCAAAGCGACAAATTTTGTAATCGGTTTCTTTTGCAAGCAATCTCTAAAATCATTTTACATACGAATCAGGAAAAATGTTCAAAACGCGCAATCAACCATTAGTCGATCTGATTTATTTTTTTAGGACTATCCATTATAATGAGGAAGGAGGTGATTGATTCTGAAAAAAGCAAGTGGGAAATGGCAAGAAGTCTTGCTCAATGGAAAAACCGAGCGAATCAGTGAGTTTCGTCTGCTAAAAAGGAAACACGAAAATGGATACTATTTAGTAGTGATTTTTGAAAATGAGAGTTATTTGATTGTTGATCCTCAAGGAAAACCAGTCGAATTTATGACAGCGGTAAATGCCTATTCAACAAGCATTGCAACATCCAATACTTGGCAAGAAGCTAGTATAAATGCAGAAGGAATTGACGATGAGCTGATTGATAAACTTCTGGCAAAGTGGACGCAACGAGCGCCGACGACTCATTTAATTGATTGTTGGGTAGGTTTGCCGGAACAACGTTTCTTGACATATAAAAAGTGGCGAACAACATCTGGTTATCTTTGTGGCACCTATGCGGCAGCAGTGTTACTTGCCTATTATCAAGATTATTGTATGCCCAATCTGATTCCTTCAGATATTCGCCGAAAAGATTCCCGCGATGCGAAAGAATTGATCCAAAAACTGCGTAAAACGATCCAACCTTTAGGCTTGCCTACCGTACCTATCCAAGTAAGTACAGGGATCTCAGCCTTTTTTAGAACACAACAGCAACCGATTTATGCCAGAAGTACAGTAGTCGGTTCTTGGCAACGAGCAACAAAGCGGATACGAGAAGGAAAACCTGTGATGATCGGTATTTTAAGATTGCTAGGTAGTACCTACGGCAATCATTGGGTCACTGCCTATGCTTACTATGAATCAGCTTCTGGTGAGCGTTATTATAAAGTCCATGATAATTGGGGAAACACAAATAAAGTGATTCCTGCAAGTTGGGGAAATGGAACAGTCTCACTTCCTTGATTATTTTCAGAAAATACCAGAAATACGGAACGAAATATGTTAAACTATCGAAGAATAGAGAAGTTTGGGAGGATGTCATGAGTAAAAAGTATCAGGACGACACGTTGAAAATCTTTAGTTTGAATGGGAATCGACCGTTAGCAGAAAAAATCGCCAAAGTATTTGGAACAGAGTTAGGGAAAAGTGTAGTCAAACAATTTAGTGATGGAGAAATTTCAATCAACATTGAAGAAAGTATCCGTGGTGATCATGTCTACATCGTTCAATCGACGAATGCACCAGTCAATGATTACTACATGGAATTATTGATCATGATCGATGCGATGAAACGTGCAAGTGCCAAAACGATCAATGTGGTGTTGCCTTATTATGGTTATGCGAGACAAGACCGTACAGCGAAGCCCCATGAACCAATTACAGCAAAATTGATTGCGAACATGCTTGAAGAAGCAGGAGCGACTCGTGTATTGACCTTAGATCTGCATACGGTACAAGTACAAGGATTCTTTGATATTCCAGTAGATAACTTATTTACAATGCCATTATTTGCGCATTATTACCGTGAACTTGGTCTGGTCGGTGATGACATTGTCGTTGTTTCACCAAAGAACAGTGGTGTCCAACGCGCGCGTAGCTTATCAGAGTATTTGAATAGTACGTTAGCGATCGTTGATCATGCGGACGAAGAAGTCGAAGGAACAGCAGCAAGTTACGTGATCGGAAATGTTCAAGGAAAAACGTGTATACTGGTTGATGATATTTTAAATACTGGATTGACATTCGCTCGAGCAGCCAAAGTCTTGAAAGAAAATGGCGCCAAAGATATCTATGTTTGTGCTTCTCATGGCTTGTTGTCAGAGCCTGCAAAAGAGATCTTGGACGAAGCGCCAATCAAAGATATCTGTATCACTGATTCTGTCTATACACCAGAAGACCGTCACCCAGAAAACTTGACGATCGTCACTTGCTCAAACTTGATGGGGGAAGCCGTCAAACGTATCCATGAAAACACGCCAATGAGCCCATTGTTCCGTTTGGAAGAGAAGAGCTTTAGATAAAAAAGTGAAACACCATAAAATGACGGAATTTAGGTCATTTTATGGTGTTTTTTGCTAGGAACTTGGACATATCTACTAAAAAAATCCTCTTTTTGCCTAAGTTTATTTTTGGTAACTGGCTATTTCTATGCTAGAATGTGCCTAGCTCTATTTGAAAGGGATGAATACATTGGGCAATATTTATTTAGATCATGCAGCGACGACGCCGATGCATCCGTTGGTAATCAAAGAAATGATGGATATCATGGAAGGGACATTTGGCAATCCTTCGAGCATTCATGGATTTGGTCGGATGGCTCATGAAAAATTAGAAAATGCTAGACAAATCGTGGCAGATAGTTTGCACGTCCGCTCGCATGAGATTATTTTTAACAGTGGCGGAACGGAAGGTGATAATACTGCGATTCTTGAAACAGCATTCTCACGTCAAAATGAAGGGAAACATCTAATCACTACAGTTATTGAACATCCAGCAGTTTTGAATACGATGAAGTATCTTGAAAAAAAGGGTTTTGAGGTTACATATCTACCAGTTGACCAAAAAGGGAATATCTCAATCGCTGATTTCCGCTCGGCTTTAAGAGAAGACACTATTTTAGTCTCGATCATGTACGGGAACAATGAAATCGGCAATTTATTACCAATCAAAGAAATCGGTGAAATTTTACGAGAACATCCAGCCTATTTCCATACGGATGCTGTTCAAGCTTATGGTAATCAAACGATTCACCCTCAAGAGTTAGGAATCGATCTTTTGAGCATATCTGGTCATAAAATCAATGGACCGAAAGGAATCGGTTTTTTATATAAAAGAGATGGCATAAATATCCCACCTTTGCTTTTAGGCGGAGAACAAGAAGAAAAACGCCGTGCCGGTACAGAAAACTTAGCGGGGATCTGTGGATTAGCAAAAGCGGTAGAAATATTAACGCTGGAAGAAAGAGAAGCACGTAACAAAAAATACTTGGGCTTCCAACAACTGATTTTAGATAAATTGGCAGAGAATGAGATTGAATATGCGATCAATGGTGATTTGACGAATAAATTACCTCATGTACTGAATTTACGTATTCCAGGGATCGTCAACGATCTATTATTGATGAAATTGGATCTACAAGGCTTTGCGATCTCAATCGGTTCGGCATGTACTGCTGGAAATATCGAACCTTCTCATGTACTAGAAGCCATGTATGGAAAAGGAACACCATACTTGAAAGAATCCATCCGCATCAGTTTTGGCTATGGGAATACAGAAGAAGAAGTCCAACGATTTGCTGATGGTTTAGTCAAAGCAATCTAAGCGCTAAAAAACCTAGTAAAACGAGTTAGAAACTTTTATAATAAAGAGGAAACTAAACTTACTGAGGTGAAAAAGATGGCATTTGAACAAACAGCGTCCGTACTCGGTTCTCCAGTTAGCTACCGTTTACATCCAGATGCAAAAAGATACACATTACGCGACAATGGCTTTACAGAAACAAATGGCGGGAACTATCAATTGATTCGTCCGCTTGATGCAACACCACAAAGCAAAGAGGGTTTTAAATTAAAAATCACGGTTGCAAAAGACATCAAGACAATGAAGATGTCGATCACGACAGCCAATGGCTTGCGTGCAGTCGATATTTTTAAAGATCCAAAGCAAAAAATGAGTCAAGATAAGTTTTATTTCTTGATGGATAGCATGATCAGTCGTGGACTATTTGAAAAAGTAGAAGGTTAAGCAATCATGTGACACAATAAAAAAAACAAAAAAGTACCTAAGCACTAGAAAAACAAGTGCATGTATCGTCTTCATGTGACGGCGAGCATGCGTAACTGTCCTTCCTAGCGCTTGGGTACTTTTTTATTTATCGGTCAATGATCATTCAACTTTTGACCATTCATCTAAGGTTTTTCCTTGGGCATCTTTTAGTTCTAACCAACTATTGGTTCCGCCATAATACAGTAATAGACTAGCTTCATTCACGCTTTTGACAATGATATCCTCCACAACTTTCCCATCTTTGATCTGCTCTTGGTAGTCAGCCCGCATCTTATCTCCATATTTTGCAGCATAACTAACCGAACCGTCTTTGTTCAAAGGCGCATCAAGTAATAACGTAGCGCCAGCTTTGATCAACATCTCATTGCGACTGATCCAGTAAAGGGTTGCCTTGCTACCACGAAATTCCACAGTAAAAGGAATCTCGCTGATTTGTTTTGTCCACCGATGACGCGCTTTGGCAGGTTTCTTTTTCGTTGCAGTAAGCGGAGCAAATCCGTAGCCGAAGGTCGTCAACACAGTCGTTACTTTTTTAATATTTGTTGCTAATTTCTTCGTTGCTTCAACTGGGATTTTTTCTTTGAAATCTTTGTCTTTTTCTAATGTTAGACCAGCTTCGGTGGCTTGATTATTCATTAGATACATAAAATAATCTGCTTCAAGATCCCATGGTAAATGGATAGTGATGACTTGGTCAAAGGATTTTGGGCGGATCTTTGTACCAATTGCCAGACACTTTTTATCTAAGTAATAAAGATAAAAGGAATTTTCTATTTCTTTTACTGGCTTTGAACAAATAGAGAGTTGGATTTGTTCTTCCTCTAATTGGATCTGTGTTTCAGAAGCGGTGATCGTGGTGTGAAAACTAACCTTGGTCATAGGTGTATCCTCCCATTTTTTTCTACAGTGTACCATGTTTTTCAAGCAATAATAAAATAATCATAATTATAAAAAAATATAAGACAAATGAATGGTAAAATACAGAAAGAATACAAAATTAGGAGGCGTTATGCAGAAATACTGGAAAAAGAATATTAATTTATTTTTGATGGGACAATTTTTATCAGGAATCACAAGTATGGTCGTTCAATATGCTATTATTTGGTATTTGACGCAAGAAACAGGTTCTGCGACTATTTTAAGTTTTGCCACATTATTAGGAATGCTTCCGATGGTTCTATTAAGTCCGTTTGTTGGGCCGCTGATCGATCGTTGGGATAAGAAAAAATTATTGATTTATACGGATATCATTGTTGCGATCTTTGCACTTATTTTATCCATTGTAGGAACAGTGATGTCGACCTTTCCGCTCTGGTTAGTGTTTGTCTCTTTATTTATTCGTTCGGTCGCACAGACATTCCAAATGCCGACGATCCAATCGATTTTACCGACAATGGTTCCAGAAGAAGAATTAACAAGGATCAATGGTCGATTGGGTATGGTGCAATCAGCGAATTATATCGTTGCTCCTGGATTAGGTGCTTTTTTATTTGCTACGGTACCGATGAATGCTTTGATTCTTTTGGATGTATTAGGCGCCATTCTTGGTGTAGGACTGTTGATTCTTGTGGTAATTCCCAAGATGGACATCCAAGGAGAAGCGGTTCATTTGTTAGCTGATACTAAATTTGGAGTAAAGAAACTATATGAGAAGCGAGGGTTATGGCATATTATGCTCAATGGGGCAGTTTTCATGCTGTTGTTCATGCCTGCCGCAAGCTTATATCCACTGATGACCATGGGTTATTTTAATGGCACAGTTGGGCAAGCGGGATTGATCGAAGTCATTTACGCCGTTGGAATGTTAGTCGGAGGCGCAATCATTGGTTTTTCTGGTCATTTTAAGAATCGAATGCAGCTAGTGATCATCTCCTATATCGTCTTAGGGGTATCCATCACAGCGAGTGGTTTATTGCCAGCAACCTCACAAGGATTTATTTACTTTGTTCTGTTGAATGCCATTGCCGGTTTGGCTACGCCTTACTACAATACATTAGTCATGGCGATGATCCAACAAAGTTTTGAGCCAAGTATTTTAGGAAGAGTGTTGGGTGTGTTCAATTCACTGATGTCTCTGCCTGGTCCAATCGGTTTGATCTTTGCTGGACCACTAGCAGATGCCATTGGTGTGGAGAAACTATTTGTGATTGCTGGTGTCGGTACATTACTTTGCGCAATTGCACTTTACCTGGTTCCTTCAGCCAGAAACTACGATTTAGAATTACAAAGTAAACATAGCTAAGACAAAGCAATAAATTTCTTTTTTAAAGATAGGCATTGATTGCCTATTTTTTTGTTTTCACATACGATATTTATAAAGGAGAGTGAGCTTAGATGAATTATTTTATCAGCGATATGCATTTTTTCCATGAACGGTTGCTCGGTAATAGTGATTTTTCGCCGAGACCATTTAAAAATATTGCCCACATGCACCATCAATTAATCACTAGTTGGAATGCAGTCGTAAAGGAATCCGACCATGTTTATCATCTAGGAGACCTCGCGATGCACCCTAAGTATGAAAAAGGTAGCGCAGAAATTCTTTCCTTAGTCAAAGAACTGAATGGCACGATCCACTTTATCAAAGGGAATCATGACAGTCGGGCCTTTTTCAACTATTTGGAACAACATGATCCGTGGAAAAATGAAGGAAAGCAAAAGTTTCACTTTTATGATGTAGGTGTCATCATAAAATTCAATCATCAGCAATACTATCTGACCCATTATCCATTGTTGCTCGGAGGCAATGATAAAATACGCAATCTTCATGGACATATCCATCACTACAGCGTACCCATCGGCAACGACGTCAATGTAGGAGTAGATGCGCCAGAGCGAGAATTATTAAAAGCAAAACGCCCGTTTGGCACGCCACTTTCGGAAGCGGAGATTGAAGAAATCTATGAAGCAAAGTTTCAAGAGCTACAAAAAATTCAACGTTAAACATCCCTCGATAATTTTAAACCGTTAGTTATTTTTAAATTATTCTTAATTAAAGAATAGTTTAGATAATAAGCGGTTTTTGTTTATATTTAAATCCATTTTTATTCTAAAATTAAAGTTATTATAAATCCATATCAAATAGAGAGGTGATGACATATGATCAAAAAATTGAGTGTAAGTTTAGCTTCAGTTGGCCTATTCAGTGCATTTGCTTTTGGTGCTGTACCTACCTTTGCTGACACATCGCAAGGAACAGAACAAGTCGGTGAAGAAGTAGAAACAAAAGAAGAACTATTGAAAATGTTGCAAGAAGAATACGGCACAGAAGACAGATTTTATCTTGAATTTGAGGATGATGAATACAAAGAAGAAATCAATCCAGTAACTGGAATGGTTAGAACCACTAATAAAAAAACAGGGGAAACGGAAGAATATGAAGTATTCGGGGAATTTGAATTATTTACAAAAGAAGAATTTCTAAAATCACTACAAGAAGAATACGGGACAGAGGACAAATTCTTTTTAGAGTATGAAGATGATCAAACGAAAGAAGAAATCAATCCGATTACTGGAATGGCTCGAATAACAGATAAGGAAAAGGGGTCGATTGAAGAGTACGATGCGTTCAAAGCACTTGAAACAGTCACAAATGACAAACTGCTTCAAACATTGCAAGAAGAATATGGTACAGAAAATCGGTTTTATCTAGTCTATGAAGATGAAGAGATCAAAGAAGAGATTAATCCTGTAACAGGAATGAGTCGACTGACTGATAAAGAATCCGGTGAAGTCGATGAACTCTCCCTCATCGAAGAGACAGAAGTTGCTGGATCAGAAGAATAACCATTAGGAAAAGTAGGTGACAAGAAAGTGGGGATGGATTACCTCAAGAAATAAGGCGACAGCTACAAAAATTGTTTTCAAATTTTTGTAGCTGTCGCTTTTCTGATGAGATTACTTCTGTTCCCAACGTATATTCGGTTTTAGGGTGTGAGACAAAAGGAAATGTTCTTTTGTCTCACACCTGTTTTATTTTCGCCATTCATCTAGATCCTAGGTGAAAAAGTGTAAAGTCCATTTGTTCAATCCTTGTTAACAACTTTATAGATTCATCAGACATAAAATCCAATGAGCTATTGAAAGTTTAAAGAATACAATTGACGAGTTTTCCTTGATTATTCAATCCTTTACCAACAGTGGCTGTCCTATCATTCAAACGTTTAAGATCATTCGTGATATTTGTTGAGTAGACGATAAGGACCTCTTCAGGATAATAGTTGGACTGTGTTCAATGGACCATAAGTTCCATATTCAGGATTTTTTCAAAAATAATATTATCTACAGAGTTTCCAATAGTGAAGAACCTTCGTGGTAGGATTTTTGCTAACCGTTCTGCTTGCTTGTATAAATACATATTATTGTCTTAACGTTTGTATTCTTTCAATTGATTTTCATCTAAATGAGGTATCTGATTGTAATAAATAATTGGCATTTCCTTGAATGACTGATAGACTTCCACTTCAGCATAGACCTGTATACTTGAGAATTGAAGTGAAACAATTAATAAAAAAATTGTGAAAAAAAGTTTAATATCCATAATAATCTCTCTTTTTTCTATGATAAAATAATAACATATAATTTTTTTCAAAAAAATATATTTTTTGTTTTTTATCGTAATTGAAAAAAAAGAGAATATATAATTTAAAATTATTAATATAATAAAATTTCGTGTTTATAATAAATTATTTCCATGTTGAGTGTTTGGTTATATGTTATTTAAACTTTTGTATTAAATAACTAATTATCAATTTTTTTGATTATTTAAAATGAAGCGAAGATAGGAGTAGCTTATGAATGAGTACAAAATCGGCTTGTGTATGTCAATGTCCTTATCTATTCTGTGTATTATTGGTTCGCTGATTGATGGACGTGGACTAATTGGATTGTTGTTAGTTTTTTTAACAATTATTCCAGGATTTTTTGGGATCTATTTTACAACTAAAATCACTATGGATAAGCTTCTGAAATCTTTTTTGTTCATCGTAAATTATTTATTCGCAACGCATCTTCATATCAGATATTTAATCCAGTTTTTAACGAGGGTTCTATAGGTTACAAGAGATTAACGAATAAAAATCAGTTGGATCAATGAATCGTATCACCTAAAAGGTGTGAAAAGAAAGGAAGATTGGATGGACGGTTATAAAACCGGTTTAGTTGGTTCTATGATTTTATCGATCTTATGTTTATTGGGAATACTCATAGATTATAGAGGGTATGTTGGTTTTATTTTGTCATTTGTAATCATAATTCCTGGCTTTTTGGGAATTTATTTTACTACAAAAACTACCATGAAAAAGTACTTAGAGTGGACTCTGTTAGTTGTGAATTATTTATTTGCGACTACGCTTAGTGGTTGGTATTTTATTCAGTTTATTTTACATTTATACAAGTAATGTATGATACATATCAAAAAATGGGAAAAGGAGGAAATATAGTGACTCAAAATAAAAAGTATTTAATTCTATCATTTGCCTTTTTAGGTCTGTCATGTCTGCTTGCTAGGCATTATTTTTTACCCTATATGCAATATCCTCTTATATATAGAAGAATCATTATTATCGGCTGTTGGATACTAAGCGGATTTAGTTTATTTTTTTGTCGAGGAATCAGGAATAAACTTCTGAAAGTGATTGTCATTGGCATCAACATTTTCTGTATCTATGGTTGGTGGATTTTTTATTGATTGTTAAGTTCTATCAAGTAAACTGGTCATCCGAACAACAATAACTTAAATGAAATTATGAGAGGAGATAGTTATGAACGGTTATAAAATCGGGTTAATTGTTTCTATGATTTTATCGATCTTGTGTCTATTGGGAACAATCATAGATTATGGAGGATATATCGGCTTTATCTTGATGTTTGTGATCATTATCCCAGGACTTGCGGGAATCCATTTTACCACAAAAATCACTATGAGAAGGTACTTGAAATGGTCTCTGTTAGTCGTGAATTATTTATTTGCGACTACGCTCACCATATGGGATTTGGTCTATGTTTTCTTACAATTTTTTTATAAATAAAAAGGAACAGGCGTATCAAGAAAGATATTGAAAGAAGGAGAAAAAAATGATTCAAAATAAAAAATATTGGATTTTGTCGTTTGTATTATTGATACTTTCATGTCTACTTGCTAGACATTATTTTTTATCCTATAGACTATATCCACTTGTATATCAAAGGATTATTGTCTACGGTTGTTGGATACTAAGCGGATTTAGTTTATTTTTTTGTCGGGCGATCAGTAATAAATTTCTGAAGCGTATTGTCATTAGCATCAACATTTTCTGTATTTATGGTTGGTGGTTTATATATGATTTTTGAAAATACAGATATTCATAAATTTAAAAGGAGAATAAGATGACGAATAACCAATTCAGATTATCTATAGCAATGTTTTTTTCGATGAGTTGCTTTGTTGGAGGAATCATTTCCGGAGAGAGTGCTCTACGAATTATTTTGTTTTTCATGATGACTTTTCCAAGTCTGCTAGGACTTTATTTTTCCACTAAAGTGGAACTTCGACATTATAAATGGTTGCTTATTTCTTTGAATTACTTTTTTGCTACGTATATTGTTATTGGGCAATTCATTGAATGGTTCATTAGAAAGTTTATCCAAATGAGTTAAGGCTATTTTACGAGGAGGAATAGGAATGTTAACCAAGAAAAATTATTTAGAATTTATTTTTTCAATTGTTTTATTGGCAATCTCTATTCTTTTATTTTTGTTCCATGCCTATCCATATTCTAAATTTCTTTATGAAATCAGAATATTCATCATGGCGGTTTGTTGGTTATGTAGCACTGTAAGTTTGTTTTTTTCAACGAAAATCACTTATCCATATTTGAAAAGAGGAATCATATTAGTGAATTTTTGTTGTATCTATGGTTGGTTATTTTATTTTGGTTAGTCTATGTGTGCTTGTAAAATAGAAAATTAAAAATAGTAAAAGGAGCGTATAAATGTCTTTTCTAAAAAATAAGTCTTGTACAAAAAAATCAGTAGTTCTATTGATATTGTCAATTTTTCTTGTATTTATTACGTGTATCTTTGCTAGTCCCATCTTGTTTGATTCATTTAAGTATCAACCGCATCTGTTTATAGTTATAATTTCGATTTGTTGGGTCATCAATGGAGGGAGTATCGTATTTGCGCTAGGAATCGCAGATAGATACCTGAAAAGGACGTTGATTACGTTGAATTTTGTGTTTGGCTATGTCTTTTTATCTACGATTTTTCATTTTTCTTTGAATTTTTGAAGCTATTTCTGTTTTTAGTGAGAAATATTGATGTTGATAAGGAGGAGAAAGAAGAATGAAACGTGCATTGAATCTAGTCGTTTTATGTTTGTCAATGCTTGCATGTGTAAGTGGTCTGTTTTATATACATATTTATTTAAGTGGAGAAATTGAAGGGATTCTTTTTGCATTAGGTTTGGGTTTTCCGGGTTTGATTGGTTTTTATTGTTCGACAAAAATAAAAAAGACGAAGTTGAAATGGCTACTGCTAGGGCTGAATTACCTTTTCGCTACTTACAGTACTGTCTTGATTATCGTAATTTATTGGTTACAAGTCTTCGGGATAGAGTTTTTTACAAGTTAGTACATTTTATTTTATGTATTAATTGAACAATTCAAAAAAATTTAGAAATTTTATCGTATGTTTTAAAAGGAGTGAGTGGAATGTTTGTAAAAAAAAGTATGCCGAATAAATATATTTCGTTCTATCTATTGGCGCTTTGTTTTCTATTAGGAAGTTTAGTTTTTGTTTTCAAATTTTTTTGGTTATTTGGAACAGTCCAATATTCTTGGTGGATCATTAGTGGAATCAGTTTGTTTTACTCAACTAGAATCCCCTCAGCATTCTTAAAAAGGGTGCTCATTGGGATTCATCTTGTTTTGATGTATGGTATTGTACTAGGAACTTTATTAGGTTTTGTCAGCTTTGGTAAGGTGGAGTATTTATTGTTCCCTGTTGCGTACGTATTGATTGTGGGCGCGCTTCATGAGTTAGAGAAAAAGAAAGCATTCTTTATCATGGGATTGATCATCCCGATGTCTATTTCTACACTCGCATTTATTTATGCTCATTATTTGATTATTTTTCAAAGTCATTCATTCGAAAGTTATTATTTGATTCCTTTGCTTATGTTGATGGTGATCTCTGGCTTGATTGGATTATACGCCGCAACAAAGCTTGAAACTAGCCGGCGAAAATTTTACTTATTGTTTATCAATTATTTGTTTTCTACATATTTCAATGTTGTGCTGTTACTTTTGTTTTTGGTGAATGTAGTAAGAAACTAAATCATGAATAAAACGCCTCTTATAGCAAAGTTTTGGTATCTGAAAAGTACAGAATGGGCCAACTAAAAAACGTCGCTTTTTTAAATTGATTATTTAGGGGTGAAATTTTCAGAAAGATGACGTATAATGTAAAATACTGAAAAGTTGCGACCTTCAACTCGTAGATGTTTCAGAATCTAATTGAAATGATGGTGATACCATGACAGACAACAGCAAAACACGCGTTGTCGTTGGGATGAGTGGCGGTGTTGACTCATCTGTAACAGCACTTTTGTTAAAGGAACAAGGCTATGATGTAATCGGGATCTTTATGAAAAACTGGGATGATACCGATGAAAATGGCGTCTGTACGGCGACGGAAGATTACAAGGATGTAGCGAAAGTCGCTGCCCAAATCGGGATTCCTTATTACTCGGTTAATTTTGAAAAGGAATATTGGGACCGTGTGTTTGAATATTTCTTAGCAGAATATCGTGCAGGACGTACCCCGAACCCAGATGTAATGTGCAATAAGGAAATCAAATTTAAAGCATTCTTAGACTATGCAATGGACTTAGGAGCGGAATATGTTGCTACTGGCCATTATGCGCAAGTCACACGTGATGAAAATGGCGTGTCACATATGTTGCGTGGGGTCGATAATAACAAAGACCAAACGTATTTCCTTAGCCAATTGTCACAAGAACAGTTAGCAAAAACGATGTTTCCGTTAGGCGGTATGGAAAAATCAGAAGTACGTGCGATCGCAGAACGTGCCGGGCTAGCAACGGCGAAGAAAAAAGATTCAACAGGTATCTGTTTTATCGGCGAAAAGAATTTCAAACAATTTTTAAGTAACTATTTACCAGCTAAAAAAGGCAATATGGTGACCCTTGACGGTGAAGTCAAAGGTGAACATGCTGGTTTGATGTACTACACGATCGGACAACGCCAAGGCTTAGGCATCGGCGGCGGTGGCGATTCACAAGAACCTTGGTTCGTGGTTGGAAAAGATCTTGCGACGAACACGTTATATGTTGGACAAGGGTTCCATCATCCTGCATTGTATGCAACAAGTTTAGATGCAAGCGAAATCCATTTTACAACGAATGAACCAATGCCAAAAGAATTCAAATGTACAGCGAAATTCCGTTACCGTCAACAAGATGTGCCGGTAACCGTGCGCTTATTAGAAAATAATCGCGCAGAAGTCATCTTCGACGAACCCGTACGCGCAATCACACCAGGACAAGCCGTTGTTTTTTATGACGGAATGGAATGTCTAGGGGGCGGATTGATCGATCATGCGTATCAAGAAGCGAAAGTTTTGCAATACGTCTAAGATAATCTAAAAAAGCCACAGGATTTTTTTACGAATCCTGTGGCTTTTTTGCTATTTATTGACAAAAGCATGACCATTGCTTGTTTCTTCCTGCTTATGGATCTCCTTCGTATTATGGCGAACCAGCACAAAGTTTGCGAGTACAAGTAAGGAGGTGGATAAAAAGACACCACGATAACCGAAGATACTTGAAACGCTTGAACCGATCAAGGGGCCAACGACATTTCCAGTGGCTTGGAAGGATTGGTTGTAACTAAAGATTCTTCCGGCAGCTTGTGCAGGTGAGTATTTAGTGATCAATGCTTGCACCGCTGGAAGGAGGCAAGCGTCTGAGATCCCGATCAAAAATCGTAGTCCTGCAAGTTGCCATACATTCGTTACGAAAGCCATTGGGATATAGACGATCAAAGCGAAGCCTAATCCGATGGCTAAGATTCGTTCACTCCCAATCTTATCGCCTAAGCGTCCGAAACGAGGAGCGGCTATCAGGGTGGCAATCCCAGGAATAGAAGCAATAATTCCGCTGACCAACGTGACGTTGCCATGTCCATGTAATAATTGCCGGATATATAAACTAATGATCGGACTGATCGAATTATTTGATGCTTGAATGATCATTGTGGTAATAAACATACCGATGACGACATGTGGGTATTTCAGGTCACGGAAAATTTGTTTAGCAGAAACCAACTCGCCTTTTTCTACTGGCACAAATTGTTCATGGACAAAAAATAAGCTAAGTAAGAAAACGAAGAACAAAATTGTCCCAGTAATAAAGAAGGTAGGGCGATACCCAAAAGCAGAAGCAGAAAGTCCGCCAAGTAAAGGACCAAGCAATGTTCCGGTCACAGAGCCGGTCGCCAAAGTGCCAAGTACTTGTCCACTTTTTTCTCTTGGAGTACCAGTGGCGACTAAAGCTGTAGCGTTACTGATATAGCCGGAAAAAATCCCCTGCAACAGACGTAATGCGACTAATTGATACACGCTGGTTACTAGTCCCATCAAGGAAATCACTACCGCCATCCCTAGAGAAGCGCGCAACAACATCAACTTTCGGCCTTTTTGATCGGCAAGTCGTCCCCACCATGGAGAAATCAAGGTAGTAACAAGGAAAGTGGAGGAGAAGGTCAATCCGCTCCAGAAATTCAATTGTGCTGTACTGTAATTTCCTAACGTATCTATGTAAAGCGACATAAAAGGCATCACTAGACTAAACCCAATCCCTGCCATAAATGTACCAAACCACAAAATAACTAGGTTTTTCTCCCAAGGTTCTCTTTTTCTGAATACTGCCTCTTTTACTCTTGATACCACAATTAAAGCCTTCTTTCTGAAAATTTTCATCTACAATCATTTATTATAAACTACAATGTGTAGTTTATCAACAACAAGTCTTTTTTCTCTTCGTCTTTCATGGTAAACTTAAAAGGATTGAGTTTAGTCCATAAGAGGGGAAATCAAATGAAAAAACGAACGCTGTCACAAGAGAAAATCATCGACTGCTTTCGAGAATTGGCAGAAGAGATGGCTGTACAGCAAATCACTTTTCAACATTTAGCTAAGGCATTGAATATCAAATCACCGTCGCTTTATAACCACTTCAAAAACATTCGGGAAGTGAAAACGGCGTTGACTGCGAAACTTTTAACGGAGTTAAATGATCAATTACGTCGAGTGTTAGTTGGGAAAAGTAAGGGAGAAGCGATCCAAGCGTATGCGCAAACTTATCAGTCATTTGCGTTTCAAAATCAGGCAGTCTATGAACTGCTGATCAGTGTACCACATACGAATGAAGAAATTTTATTAGAGGGAATACACGAAACGAACCAAATCATTTTGCAAATATTTGACGCTTTTTCTTTGTCGAAAGAAGAAAAGGTGCATCGAAGTCGAGAACTGCGAAGTATGATCCATGGCTATCTTTCGTTACGTTTTTTAGGGTACTTTACCAATGAACCGAATGTTTCTCCAGAAGAAAGTTATGTCTGGATGATCGACGACTTTATTGCAACTTTACCAATAAAATAAAAGGCATCATTTAAATTAATTTTCTGAACATTCATAAAATGCCCCTTTTAAGCAAAATTTCTTGCAACTTTCTTGGAAAGTGACTAATATGTTTTTAAGATGATCTGAGAAAAGGAGCGCATGTATGTATCAAGTAATTACAATGTTCGGTGACAATGAGCCTTGGTGGTTCTTTGAAGATTGGCAAGAAGATATTCAAATGGAGGAAACTTTCTCCTCTTTCGAAGAAGCACAACAAAACTATGAAGAAAAATGGCTAGCCATTAAAAACAACTATGAGTATATCCATGCCAAAAATAATTTTCTAAGCGCCTTTTGGAATGATGGCGATGAGCGCTGGTGTGAAGAATGTGATGATGATTTACAGCAATATAAAGGACTTGCTTTGCTGAAGGATTATCAACCGATCACCATAGAAAGCAGAAAGGATTTTTATGAAACAACTAATTCTAGCGGAAAAGCCAAGCGTTGCGAAAGACCTAAGCAAGGTGCTTGGTGCTAATCAAAAACACAAAAACTATTACGAAGGACCCAAGGTGATCGTGACTTGGGCCCTTGGTCATTTATTAGGTCTAAAGATGCCAGAAGATCTGAATAAGGAATGGCAAAGCTGGCAGATGGAAACCTTGCCGATGATCCCTAAAAAACTGGGGATCAAACCATTACCAAAAACTGGTCATCAATTGAAAGCCATCAAGCAATTGGCTGGTCGTAAAGATGTTTCAGAAGCAGTGATCGCGACAGATGCCGGACGTGAAGGAGAACTCGTTGCACGTTGGATCTTGGAATATGTTCACTTCAATAAGCCGGTGAAACGTTTGTGGATCTCCTCTCAAACGGACAAAGCGATCAAGACAGGTTTCAGCCAATTGAAACCAGCTAAAAGCTATGATGCGCTTTATGAGTCTGCTTTGGCTAGGGCAAAAGCAGATTGGTTGGTCGGATTGAATGTGACACGTGCGCTGACAGTAAAATATCAAGACAATTTATCAGCGGGTCGGGTACAAACCCCAACCTTAGCTTTAGTGCGTAATCAGGAAAAGAAAATCGAATCATTCCGACCACAAACGTATTTTACGATTTCATTGACAGTCGGCAATGAACAAGCAAAAATGGTCCAAAAAAACCAATTTGCTTTGAAATCCCATGAAGAAGCCCAAGCGTTTGTTAAAACCCTTAGTCAGAGTAAGGGAACAGTAGTCAACATTGAAGAAAAAACAAAGACAGAAAAAGCTCCTCTGCCTTATGATCTAACGGAGATCCAACGAGAAGCCAACCAACGTTATGGCTATTCTGCAAAGAAAACGTTGGGTCTTGTCCAAAGTTTATATGAAACGCACAAGATCGTCACGTATCCACGAACAGATAGTAAATATTTGACGAATGATATGAAAAGTACGATGAAAGAAAGACTTCAAGCCATCAGCGATTTTGCACCAGAAGTGAAAACTTATTTGAAGAATGGGGCAGTGGTTCGTCAAACGAGTGTCTTCCAAGATAATAAAGTAACAGATCACTATGCCTTGTTGCCGACGGAAAATCGTCCACGCTATGAAAAATTAAGCAACGAAGAACAAAAAATCTATCAAATGATCGTGACACGTTTCTTAGGCTTGTTTGCAGAACCACATAAAATCAGTCAAACGAAAATCACTGTCGTATTTGGGAACGAACAATTTGTTTTCCGCCAAAACCGGGTGTTGGAAGCTGGTTGGAAAACCTCTGCTGAAAGTCATGTGGATTCGTTTGACTGGAAAAAAGACATGCGTATCCAACCTGATTTTACGATCAAAAAAGAATTGTCAGCACCGCCGAAACCTTTGACGGAAGCAAGTCTGCTAGGCTTAATGGAAAAACACAGTTTAGGCACGCCCGCGACTCGTGCGGAGATCATTGAAAAATTGATCAAATCCGAATTAATGGAACGGACACCGCAAGGCTTACAAGTCTCACCGAAGGGCAAGCAGTTGTTAGAACTGGTCAATCCATCGCTTGTGACACCAGATTTGACTGAAAGTTGGGAAAGAGATCTAGAAGCGATCGCGCTTGGAAAAAAACAAGCCAACGTCTTTTTACAATCCATCGAAAAAGAAACGAAGCGACTTGTTCAAGAAATCAAAACAAGTAAGCAAGAATACCAAGACTTTTCGATTACCCAAAAGAAATGTCCGGATTGTGGCTCGAATCTTCGTGAGAAGAACACAAAAGATGGCAAAATCTATGTGTGTACGAATCAAGATTGTAGCTATCGTCGTCGGAAAGATCCGAAAGTCTCTAACCATCGTTGCCCACAATGTCACCGCAAAATGGAGATCATTGAAGGCAAAAATGGCGCTTACTTCCGTTGTAAATTTGACGGGACGACAGAGAAGATGCTAGGGAAAAAAGAGCAGAAGAAAAAAATGACAAAACATGAAGAACGTCGCTTGATGAAGAAATATTCTCAAGCAGAAGAACCGGAAGAAAGCCCATTAGCAGCAGCCTTAAAAGCTGCGATGAAGGATAATTGAGTTACAAGACTTCATACCTTGGCAGATGATCCACATGAGCGAGTAGTCGTTCAAAATCTGCAAAGGGAAATATGATGGTGCTGGTGTTGCTATTTGGATGAAAGCCGACGGTATCATTGCGATCGATCGAGGAGTCAATTACTACCTGGATCTCGTTTTCTAAATCGTTGACTAAGGCAAATGGATTGACGGTGCCGGGCGGAACACGCAACAACTGTTTGACTTGTTCTTCTGACACAAACGATAATCGTTTTTCATTCAACTGTTCTGCCAATAATTTCAAGTCGGCTTGTTTTTCATCAGGTAAGACGACAAAATAAATTTGTTTGCCTTTCTTTGATTTGACCAAAAGATTTTTGACTTGTGGACCTGGTAAAGTAAAAGATAGATTTTTGACAGAAGTAATGGCTGGATGATTCACTTCTTGGTAATTGATTGCCAATAGATCAAGCAATTCATAGGCCTCTTGTTTCGTAGCATGACACATAAAAAACAACCCTCCATTCATTTTTTATTTATTTTAGCATAAAAAAGATTGACAAATAAAAATGAATCAGGTAAATTACTCATTAAGTTAAATAAAAGACATCGAAAAGAAGAGTAGCAATTAAGTGTTTGAAGAGAGTCTCTGGTTGGTGAGAAGAGGCAATAACTGATTGTGAAACACATCTTGGAGTCGATTTTCTGAACAGCCAGTAAGAAAATCCGGGAAGCCCGTTATAGCTGCGGTCGTTGTTAGACGACCAGATAAGGTTAGTTTTGCGAGAAACTAATAAAAAAAGGTGGAACCACGTATTTTGCGTCCTTTGGTCTTCGGATCAAAGGACTTTTTTTGTTTTTCATGTGGTTGGAAGGGACAGCTAACAATGTACCCCTTTAAAGAAAAGAGGAGGAAAAGAAAATGAATGATTTATTAGAAGTGATGCCACAGTTGTTAGTAGGGGCGCTGACAACCTTGAAATTATTTGCCTTTACCTTGATTGGTTCTTTGCCATTAGGCATTATTTTAGCCTTAGGGTTGTCGTTACATTTTAAACCGATCCGTTATTTCCTACAAACGTATGTCTGGATCATGCGAGGAACACCGCTATTATTACAATTGATTTTCGTGTTCTACGGCTTGCCAACGATCGGAATCGTGTTTGATCGCTTCGAAGCTGCTTTGATCGCATTCATTTTAAATTATGCTGCCTATTTTGCCGAGATTTTCCGCGGTGGTATCCAGTCGATCCCTAAAGGGCAGTATGAAGCAGCTCAAGTCTTACAGTTGAGTCCTTTCCAAACAGTGACAAGAATCATTATTCCGCAAGTAACAAAAATCGTGTTACCTTCTGTCGGCAATGAAGTCATCAATCTAGTGAAAGATTCTTCGTTGATCTACATCTTAGGTTTAGGTGATGTGATGCGAGCGGGTAAGATCGCGATGGAGAGAGATGCAAGTTTACTTCCATTGCTTGGCGTAGCACTGATCTATCTCGCACTAACAGGAGTGCTGACGATCGTGTTGAAGCAAATTGAAGAAAAATTAAATTATTACCGCTAAGAAACGAGGAGGGAACAGCGATGATTGAATTAAAAAAGATTAGTAAATCATTTGGTGACAAACAAGTGATCAAAGATTTTGATTTAGTAATACCGGAAGGACAAACATTAGCGATCGGCGGACCGTCAGGAGGCGGTAAAACAACGATGTTACGGATTTTAGCCGGTTTAGAAAAAGCTGACAGTGGTGAGTTTTACCTAGATGGCACGAAATTTGACCCTTTTGAATTGAAAACAGAAGAACAAGTGGTAGGCGTCGTGTTTCAAGATTTCCAGCTTTTCCTACACTTGAGTATTTTTGACAATATTACTTTAGCGCCTAAAATGGTGTTGAAACAAAGTAAAGAAGAATACACGAAAAAGGCGGAGGAATTAGCGGACTCATTAGGGATTCGTGATTTATTAGGAAATTATCCTTATCAATTATCTGGAGGACAAAAACAACGTGTGGCCATTGCTCGTGCGTTAGCGATGAACCCACGAGTGTTAGCTTATGATGAACCGACGAGTGCATTAGATCCAGAGTTACGCCAACAAGTAGAGAAGTTGATTCTTTCATTAAAAGAAGAAGGCGTGACCCAAATCATCGTGACCCACGATTTAGTCTTTGCTGAAAACGTTGGGGATCAATTGATCAAAGTTATGCCAAGTAAGTAGGAAAGCGGTGGGGAGAAAATGAAAAAATTCAGCTTTTTGATTTTATCTTTGATTGTTTTTTTCTTTTTAACTGGCTGCACGAATGAGCGGACAGCGACAGAAAGCTGGTCAAGAATCAATCAAGAAAAAAAGATTATCGTAGGGCTAGACGACAGCTTTGTACCAATGGGTTTTCGTGATAAAGATGGCAAACTGACAGGATTTGATATTGAGTTAGCGAAAGCTGTCTTTGATGAATATGGCATCACCGTTGAGTTCCAACCGATCGATTGGTCGATGAAAGAATTTGAGTTGAACAATGGAACGATCGATTTGATCTGGAACGGGTATTCAAAAACACCGGAACGTGAAGAAAAGGTCTTGTTTACAAAACCGTATATGAAAAATGATCAAGTGTTGATCACGCCAAAAACTTCTGGCATTACAAGCTTTGAACAAATGCAAGACAAAATCTTAGGCGCACAAAACGGTTCTTCTGGTTATGATATGTTTGTCAGACATCCAGAAATACTCAAAGACTATGTGAAAAATCAAGATGCAGTTTTGTACGCCAGCTTTAATGAAGCATTGATCGATTTGAAAAGTGGCCGTACAGATGGTGTGTTGATCGACAAAGTCTATGCCGAGTATTTTTTGAACATACGAGACGAATTAGATAATTTCAATGTGATCAAAGGGGACTTTGATGGAGAAGATTTTGCTGTCGGTGCGCGAAAAAATGACGAAATACTTGTGGAAAAAGTCAATGATGGCATAGCCGAATTGGTTGAAAACGGAAAATTTAAAAAGATCTCAGAGAAGTGGTTTGGTGAAGATGTCACACCAGAATAGGTGACAGGATGACAGGAAGGATCGAATCATAGGGGAAGTCAAAATAGTGGAACAGCATCTGCTGCTCCACTATTTTTGTTTGTTTTGGACTTATTCTTAAAATGACTAGACTTTTGTTTATAAATGTCAAAAATCTACTTGGTAATGAAAAGGGTTTCGTGTTATTCTAAAGAGGTAAAGATTGAACTAGGAAAGGAAGATGTTCATGGAACACCAAAAATTAACAGCATTTCCTGATGATTTTCTTTGGGGATCTGCTTCAGCTGCCTATCAAGTAGAAGGTGCATGGCAAGAAGGCGGAAAAGGTGAGTCCGTTTGGGATCGCTTTGTTCGTATTCCAGGTAAGACATTTAAAGGAACAAATGGCGACCTAGCTGTTGATCATTATCATCGTTATAAAGAAGATATTGCCTTAATGAAAGAACAAGGTTTGAAAACGTATCGCTTCTCTGTGGCTTGGACACGTATTTTTCCAAATGGCCGCGGCGAGATCAATCAAGAAGGCTTAGCTTTCTATATGGATTTGATCGATGAATTGATCAAACACGACATTGAACCAATGTTGACATTGTATCATTGGGATCTGCCACAAGCGTTGCAAGATGAATACCAAGGGTGGGAATCTCGTCAGATCATCGAAGATTTTACGAACTATGCAAAAACCTTATTCGAAGCATTTCGTGGCAAAGTCCACTATTGGGTGAGTTTGAACGAGCAAAATATTTTCACTTCACTCGGTTATTTATTAGCGGTACATCCTCCAGGAGTGACTGATCCAAAACGAATGTATCAAGTAAACCATATTGCCAACTTAGCTAATGCAGCAGTGATCAATGCGTTCCATGAAATGGATATGCCTGGGAAAATCGGACCAAGTTTTGCGTATACGCCAAACTATCCGATTGACAGTGATCCAAAGAACATTTTGGCTGCTGAAAATGCGGAAGATTTGATGGCACATTATTGGATGGATGTTTATATGTGGGGCAAATATCCAATCGCTGCGATGAAATTCTTGGAAGAACAAGGGTGGGCGCCAACGATCGAAGAAGGTGATGAGGAGCTATTAGCCTCTGCGAAACCTGACTTTTTAGGCATCAACTACTACCAAACAGCAACGAACGCCTTTAATCCATTAGATGGTGTCGGCGCTGGTAAGATGAATACTACAGGTAAAAAAGGCTCATCAGAAGAAACCGGCGTGCCTGGCATGTACAAAAAAGTAGAAAACCCATTTGTCGAACGTACAAATTGGGATTGGGAAATCGATCCAGAAGGTTTACGTATTGCTTTGCGACGAATCACGAGTCGCTATCGTATCCCTGTGTTGATCACGGAAAATGGTTTAGGTGAATATGACAAATTGACAGAGGATAAAAAGATCCACGATGACTACCGTATCAACTACTTGGAGAGTCATGTCAAAGCCATCAAAGAAGCTATTTCAGATGGTGCAGAAGTCTTGGGCTATTGCACATGGTCATACACAGATTTGCTGAGCTGGTTAAATGGCTACCAAAAGCGCTATGGCTTCGTTTATGTAGATCAGGATGAAACACAAGAAGGGTCACTTGATCGCTACAAAAAAGATAGCTATTACTGGTACCAACAAGTGATTCGTGAGAATGGCGCAAATATAGGTGAGTAGAGGGTATCTTTTGTCCATTCCCTCAATAAAAAGATGAATAATGGAAGAAGAAGAGAGGACTTTAGTCCTGCTCTTCTTTTTTATCATGAAAGAAAATCAGCAATCGAGCAAACAAAACTTTTGTTCGCTTGCTTTTTTTTGTATAATGGAACTTGATGAAAAGAGGGATATATCATGGCAAAGAAAAAACGTCCTGCTAAGAAGAAAAGAAAAACTAAAAAACAAAAACAGCAGCAGGAGCAAATGATTGCGATCGGTGTTGGCTTTGCTTTTATACTATTTGCCGTCTTTGGCTTTTTGAAATTAGGCTTTTTAGGCATTTTAGTGGCGAATGGCTTTCGCATAGTCGCTGGCAATACGTATCAGATCCTCTGTGTATTATTAGCAGTTTTAGGATTTTGGATCATGGTCAAAAATAGAGAATTCACGATGGGTAAGAGTCGTCGTTGGCTGGGAGTCGGCCTGTTTTATTTAGGTATCTTACTCTTTTTACATGCCAATCTTTTTGGAAAATTGAACAGCGGAGAACCCAATATCATTGGAACGACTTGGGATCTACTATCGGCAGATATTCGTCAAAGCCAAATCACCACGAATGTCGGTGGCGGTATGTTAGGTGCATTTATTTATAATCTGACATTCTTTTTGATTGCTCAACCGGGAAGTTATTTCGTGGCTGTTTTATTGATTATTGGCGGAGCAGTATTATTCAGTAATGTTGAGGGGCATCAATTATTGAATGCCTTACAAGTGATGGGAGATAGATTCCAAGAACTGTTAGAAGGCGACCCAGAAAAACAGGCACGCAAACAAGCTGCGAAAGAAGAGCGGCAAAAGCAACGAGCAGAAGCGAAGGAAGCAAAACGTCTTGCTGCGAAAGAAGCAGCCGAAGCTGAAGCTGCGGAAATGGAACAAAAGCGAGCCACTCGTCAAAAGAATCAAGTCCAAAAGGAAACTTCTCCTATTTATGAAGAAAGTGAACCTGAACAATTGAGTTTTGTGCCGATTGACAGTTTCCAAGGAAATGTCCAACCTCCTGTTATGGAACCTCCTAAACAGGATGAAATGACCCAAGCACAAGAGTCGTCCGAAGATGAGTTATTTGAAGATGATGGCACTGCATTAGAATTTGAGATCGAAGCAGAAGAAGAAAATCAAGCATACGAACTACCTTCAATCGATTTATTAGACTCTGCGCAAACCGTGGATCAAAGTGATGAGTACAAGAAAATCGAAAAGAACATTGGCGTGTTAGAACAAACTTTCCAAAGTTTTGGTGTCGATGCGAAAGTCGTCAAAGCGAGTTTAGGACCATCTGTGACGAAGTTTGAGATCCAACCAGCTGTTGGAGTAAAAGTAAGTAAAATCGTTAGTTTAACGGATGATATTGCCTTAGCTTTAGCCGCAAAAGATGTTCGTATGGAAGCACCGATCCCTGGGAAATCATTGATCGGGATAGAAGTGCCGAACAGCAAGATCAGTATGGTTTCGTTTAGAGAGATCATCGAAGCCCAACCGGATCATCCAGACAAGCTATTGGAAGTCCCTCTAGGACGAGATGTTTCGGGTCGTGTCCAAACGGCTGATCTATCGAAAATGCCTCACTTGCTGGTTGCTGGTTCGACTGGTAGTGGGAAGTCTGTAGCCATAAATGGGATCATTACAAGTATTTTGATGCGAGCAAAACCTCATGAAGTCAAACTAATGATGATCGACCCGAAAATGGTTGAGTTGAATATGTATAATGGTATTCCGCATTTATTGACGCCAGTTGTGACCAATCCTAGAAAAGCAGCACAAGCGTTGCAAAAAGTCGTTCAGGAAATGGAAGAACGTTATGAGAAGTTTGCTGCAACTGGTGTGAGAAATATCTCTGGGTACAATGAATTTGTCCAACAAAAAAATCTGGAAAATGGAACCAAACATCCGACCTTACCATTTATCGTCGTCATTGTTGATGAATTGGCGGATCTAATGATGGTTGCAAGCAACGAAGTCGAAGATGCAATCATCCGTTTAGCGCAAATGGCTCGTGCCGCAGGTATCCATATGATCTTAGCGACACAACGCCCAAGTGTGGATGTTATCACCGGGATCATCAAAGCCAATGTGCCTTCACGAATGGCGTTTGCTGTTTCCAGCGGAACAGACTCACGAACGATCATTGATTCTAATGGGGCGGAAAAGCTCTTAGGACGAGGGGACATGCTCTTCTTACCAATGGGTGAGAACAAACCGATCCGTGTTCAAGGCGCCTTCATTTCAGACCATGAAGTGGAACGTGTGGTTAACTTTGTCACCGATCAACAAGAAGCCAATTACGAAGAAAAAATGATGCCAACGGATGAAGTTGAATCAGCTGGTTCAGCTGAACAACCTCAAGATGAACTATTTGAAGAGGCAAAAGCATTAGTTATCGAAATGCAAACCGCTAGTATTTCTCTGTTGCAACGTCGTTTTAGAATCGGCTACAATCGGGCAGCTCGTTTAGTCGATGAATTAGAGGCCCACGGCGTCGTAGGCCCTTCAGAAGGCAGTAAGCCTCGAAAAGTTTTTATTGAGCAAGTGGAAGAGTCAATGGAGCAACCATTATCTGAAAATCAGGAAATATAAAATGAAAGCAAGAAATCTGTTCTTATCGAATGGATTTTTTGCTTTTATTTTGCGTTTAGTCCAAAAAAATATCTTTCATGGAAAAAAACAGGCAGTAACAAAACGATTTTTATAAAATTATTCATGTTAAAAAAATGATAAGCTTAAAGTCACAATAGTTTTTTAGATGAAAGGAGATTCACTGAATGAACGATGAGAAAACCAAAAAGGTTGAACAAGTATCAAATGAAGCTTCCGAAAAAATGACGAACGAACAATTGACAGAAACAATGAATGAAGTGCCCGAAAAACCTGTCAATGCGCTACAGGAAGAACCAATCAGCGAACCGAACGAAGAACCAGTGAAAGAACTAGTCGAAGATCAAATCAGCGAACTGAACGAAGAACCAGTGAAAGAACTAGTCGAAGAACCAATCAGCGAACTGAACGAAGAACCGATCAAAGAACCGATCAAAGAACCGATCAAAGAACCAATACAATCAACAAGCCAAACACAAAAAACAACGCTTGATGAACCCCAAGTCGGCTTGGCAAATTCTGAGTTTCAAAGGGGCAATCAGGAAGTACCGCAAGAAATCAAAAAATGGAACTGGGGAGCATTCTCTCTAAATATCATTTGGGGAATCGGGAACAAAACGTATCTTCCATTACTGTGTTTGATTCCACTATTCAATCTTGTTTGGGTGTTTATTTGCGGATTCAAAGGCAATGAGTGGGCATGGAGAGATGGAAACTATACGGATGTAGAAACATTCAAACAAGTCCAAAAAACTTGGAGTCGAGCTGGCATAGCGATGTTTATTATTCAAATTGTGATCATCCTTTTATATCTTGTTTTCGTCGTATTCATTCTTTCTAGCTTATGGTATATTCGTGATTCTTTTATCCGGGATTCTTATAACTATGATCCTTACATTTATGATGGTTATTACTACTAGAAAGGAGAAAACAATATGCATCAAAAAATGATCAAAACTATTTTTATATTGAATATCGTTCAAACAGTGATTTATCTTTTTGGTTTCTTTAACCGAGTAGCAGAGCAGTCAGGTCTGGTTCCTCTCGTCTATGTGACACGTCTATGGGGGAATTTTTATGGAATTATTTTTTGGTCGATCCTAAGTATGATTTGCGTGATCGGCTTCACTTTAACCTTATATTTATTGCTTTCAAAAGCAGTAGATTCTAAAAAAACAGTCGGGTTGATCATTTCTGCTATTGGTTATGGTTCCCCACTGCTATTCAGTTTTTTCTTGATCATTCCAGCAAACTTGTTGATTTTAGGGCTTATCTTTATTAAATGGATGATTTTAGATCCAGAAAAATCAGTAGAAGAATACGATGAGTTGCATGATACTCATGCATGACCTAAATAAGATTTAGTACAAGTTTTTAACGATTATTTAGTTTCTTTTGTGAACTATTGCATTAATATAGGGAATCAGTTATAGTATGTAGCGATACTTTGAAAAAAAGAGGGAATAATCGTGGAAAAACAATCCATTTATGGCTTAACAAATAAAGAATTGACTGCTTGGTTTTTAGAACATGGTGAAAAGAAATTCCGTGCCTCACAAGTATGGGAATGGCTCTATCAAAAGCGTGTCACAAGCTTTGAAGAAATGACGAATCTTTCAAAAAGTTTGATTGAAAAACTATCAGAAAACTTTGAGATCAATCCATTGAAACAAGTGATCGTGCAAGAGGCAAGTGATGGGACAGTCAAATACTTGTTTGAGTTGCCAGATAAAAATATGATCGAAACGGTGTTGATGAGACAAGAATATGGCTTATCTGTGTGTGTAACTACACAAGTCGGATGTAATATTGGCTGTACTTTTTGTGCCAGTGGTTTATTAACGAAAAACCGAGACTTAACAGCCGGTGAGATCGTAGCGCAGATCATGATGGTCCAACATTACTTTGATGAACGTCAACTGGGGGAACGAGTATCCCATGTCGTGGTGATGGGGATCGGTGAACCGTTCGACAATTACGACAATGTGATGGATTTCTTGCATATCATCAATGATGCCAAAGGTTTAGCAATCGGTGCTCGTCACATCACGGTGTCAACCAGTGGGTTGGCAAACAAAATCAAAGAATTCGCTGAAAATGGATTACAAGTCAACTTAGCGATATCATTACATGCACCAAATAATGAAGTCCGTACGTCTATGATGCGTATCAATCGCCGTTTCCCAATTGAAAAATTGATGGAAGCAGTGGATGAGTATTTGGAGAAAACCAATCGCCGGATCACGTTTGAATACATCATGCTGAATCAAGTAAATGATCGGCCAGAACACGCGCAACAACTGGCTGATCTGTTGAAAGACAAGAAAAAATTAACTTATGTCAATTTGATTCCTTACAACCCAGTAAGTGAACATGATCAATATTCAAGAAGTCCAAAAGCGGATGTATTGAAATTTTATGATGTCTTGAAAAAGAACGGCATCAATTGTGTGATTCGCAAAGAGCATGGGACAGATATCGATGCAGCTTGTGGACAATTACGTAGCAAACAAATGAAAAAAGAAAAAACTGTAGCAAAATAAATATTCTTAAAGTTAAGTTTTCTTTCCTTCTCTTTTTCTCGTTTGGCTGATAGAATAGGCTGAAATTGGAATGGAGGGGAATAGGATGATCATCAGTGAATTTGATCGTAGAAATATCGGATTGAAGGATCAGTTAGCTGACCTTTTGCGTTTGACTTGGCCGAAGGATTACGGTGAACAACCAATGAAAGAAGTCGAGCAACTACTAGCGACGGATCGAATCGCCGTCTCAGCGGTTGAACAAGATCGTTTGGTTGGTTTTATCGGTGCGATTCCGCAGTATGGAATGACTGGTTGGGAAATTCACCCTCTAGTAGTAGAAACTTCTTATCGAAAGCAGTATATCGGTAGCCGCTTAGTTGATTATGTGGAGAAAGAAATCGCCTCTAAAGGTGGTGTGATGGTTTATTTAGGAACGGATGATACGGATGGGGACACGAGTCTTAGTCATACGGATCTTTTTGATCATCCGTTGGATAAACTGAAATCAATCGAAACTTTCAACAAGCATCCTTATACATTTTATGAAAAAATGGGTTATCAAGTCGTTGGAGTGATTCCTGATGCAAATGGGATCAATCAACCAGATATCATTCTGGCAAAACGACTTGGAGAAATAATTCAATGAATGAAGCACCAAAATGATTTTTTTTAAATCGAATAAAACATGCGAGCCTCCCCTAGTGTGGAGGCTCTTTTTTGTGGCAAAAACCGAACATTCATATCGAACATTCCTATAACGACCATTTTTTTATGATTATTTTATTCGAAAGAGGATTAGATAAAAATCCTTGATTTATCTCATTTTTTCAGAAAAAAATAATAAAACGTTCATGGAAAAGTCATTATTTTTTAGAAAAAGCGAAAAAAACTGTTGCAATTTTAATAATTATTCATTAAACTCATAAACAACTCAGAAAATACTAATTATTCTGAAAATTTCGATAAAGGGGTACGGAAGATGAAAAAGAATTTAACTTTTGGTGTTGTGGCCTTATGTGGGCTTGTACTTGCTGGTTGTTATGGTGGCAGCAGTGCAGATACAAGTGGTAGTGGTTCTTCAAGCAGTGGATCAGCAGATGGAGGAGGCGTCTTCAACTTAGTAGTACCTCAAGAAATGCCGTCAGCCGACCTATCGGTTGCAACAGATACAATCAGTTTTACTGCACTAAATAATGTGTATGAAGGAATCTATCGTTTAGATGAAGATAGTAAACCTCAACCAGCCGGTGCAAGTGAATTGGCTGAAGTTAGTGAAGATGGATTGACTTATAAAGTCAAATTGCGTGAAGACGCAAAATGGTCAAATGGGGAGCCTGTCACAGCAGCTGATTATGTTTACGGTTGGCAACGTACGGTAGATCCAGCGACGGCATCAGAATATGCGTATCTTTTTGCACCAGTTGAAAATGCTGAAGCAATCACAGCAGGCGACAAAGACAAATCAGAATTAGGCATCAAAGCAGTTGGTGATTATGAATTGGAAATCAAATTAGCCAAACAAACACCATACTTCCAATACTTACTTGCTTTCCCTTCATTCTTCCCACAAAGTCAAGCAGTGGTTGAAGAACATGGAGATGCGTACGCATCATCAAGTGACAACGCAGTATACAACGGACCATTTACTTTAGCTGATTTTGATGGACCAGGTACTGATACAGAATGGACGTACAAGAAAAACGAAGAGTACTGGGATAAAGATGCAGTTAAATTATCAGAAATCAAAGTCAGTGTTGTAAAAGAATCTTCTACTGCATTGAATCTATTTAAAGATGGACAAGCAGATGATGTCATCTTATCAGGTGAGTTAGCACAACAAAATGCGAATGATCCAGCTTATACGTCAGTTAAAGAAGCACGTACAAGTTATATCGAGTTCAATCAAAGAGAAGATGATTCACCATTCAAAAATGTGAACTTAAGAAAAGCCATTTCTTATTCAATCAACCGTGAAGCATTAGTGAAACAAGTCATGGGTGATGGTTCAGTTGTTTCAACAGGCTTGATTCCTGCAGACATGAACAAGAACCCTGAAACAAATGAAGATTTCGCAGCAGAAGCCGGCGAATTAGTATCATATGATCAAGACAAAGCAAAAGAATATTGGGAAAAAGCGAAGAGTGAATTAGGAATCGACTCATTAGAATTTGAATTGATGGCATCAGATGATGACTCAACGAAAAAAGTGATCGAATATATCCAAAACTCTATCCAAGAAAACCTTGACGGTGTGAAAGTAAAACCTACACCAGTACCATTCTCAGTTCGTTTGGATCGTTCATCATCTGGTGATTTTGATACAGTATTAGGTGGTTGGGGCGCAGACTATGCTGACCCAAGTAGCTTTACTGACTTATTTGTAACAGGCAATTCATACAACCGTGGTCAATGGTCAAATGCAGACTATGACAAAGCCGTTGAAGCATCTGCTTCTAAAGATGCTGGCGACGAACAAGCGCGTTGGGCTGACTTACAAGAAGCGAATAAAATCATCGCTGAAGATATGGGTGTCGCTCCAGTTTATCAAAAAGCTGAAGGTCATTTAGTTAATCCAAAAGTCAAAGGTATCGTTCATCATGCTGCTGGCGCATCATGGGATTACAAATGGACATATATTGAAGAATAATCTGTCCTAAAAAGAAAAAAGAGCGTCTGGGATGTTTGACAAATCCCAGACCTCTCAATTTTCTGATCCTAGTTATTCTTTTGGCCGTTCATTTAGACAAGTGAGATGAGCGCAAAGACAATCGAAAACACAAGCAAAATTCCAGCGATGATCAGCCAAAAGGTATACATACCGTAGCTGACCGAAGATAGGGAAGTAAATTCTGGTTTTTCCTTCCGGTTTCTTGTTCGTGCTAAGTGAAACGAACGTTGAAAGTGATCAAAGAAACCTGAGGAGAACACCCATAAAAATCCGCCGATAATCAAAAACGGCAACGCACATAAAAATAAATCATTGGATAATTGAAGAAGGGTCAACTGATCAGTCAAAACATTTTTAAGTAACACGAGGACGATCACTAAACCGGCAAACAAATAAGGACGATATTTTTTTTTCATTATTTTGCTCCTTTATCATTGGTTCATTAAATAATGTAGCGAAACATTGATCAGAAGTCAAAAGCTAGGGGGAAACATTCGTGAATAGTTATATAAAATATGTATTAAAACGCGTCTTCTTTATGGTCATCACACTTTGGTTGATTGCAACCATCACATTCTTTTTGATGCAATTATTGCCTGGTACACCTTACACAAACCAGGAACGTTTAAGTCCTGAAACAATTGAGATGTTGAACAAACAAGTTGGTTTGGATAAACCAGTCATCGTTCAATATGGGATCTATCTTTCTAATTTGATCCAAGGAGATTTTGGTATCTCTTTCCAATTCAAAAACCAACCAGTTGCTAACTTATTAGCAGGACGAGTAGGACCTTCACTACAGCTTGGTCTACAAGCAATCATTTTCGGAACTTTCTTTGGAACGATCCTAGGAACAATCTCAGCAATGAAACAAAATACATGGGTCGATACGTCTTCTACATTAGTCGCGATCTTAGGACGTTCTATCCCTAACTTTGTTTTTGCTGTATTGTTACAATACATTTTTGCCATCCAATTTCGTGTATTGCCGATCGCAAAATGGGATGGGTTCATGTATACGATCTTACCAACGATTGCACTAGCCATGTCGCCATTAGCCGACTCTGCCAGATTCATCCGAACAGAAATGGTCGAAGTCTTGCATAGTGATTATGTCGAATTGGCTCGAGCAAAAGGCTTGAGTCGTTGGGAAATTGCTTTTAAACATGGTCTACGTAATAGTTTGATCCCGTTGATGACCTTGTTAGGCCCATTAGCAGTCGCTTTGATGACCGGTTCATTAGTTGTTGAAAATATCTTTGCTATTCCGGGGATCGGTGAGCAATTCGTTAAGTCGATCACAACAAATGACTATCCAACGATCATGGCTGTTACGATCTTGTATTCATTTATGTTAATCTTAGTTATTTTAGTCGTGGATCTATTGTACGGACTAGTTGATCCGAGAATCCGAGTTTCTGAAGGGAGTCGAAGCTAGATGGAACTGATACCAAAACGCTACGAAACAATTGCAGAAATTCCTGCAGATGAATTTTTACCGTTACAAAAAAACACAGAAGAAGAACGTGAAAAAATCGAAGCTCCTTCACTTAATTTTATCCAGGATTCTTGGCGTCGATTGAAGAAAAACAAAGCGGCAGTTATTTCCATGGGATTACTGATCGTGATCATCTTTATCTCGATCATCACGATTTTCGTTTCACCCCATGATCCAACCGCTCAAAATGTCGATTACATCAACTTACCACCACGTATTCCTGGTATCAATATCGACGGACTAAACGGAAAAGCAATGGTTGCTGGTGAGTTAGTCGATAAATATGCGCAAGCCAATGTTCCTGCAGATGTGAACTACTTTTTAGGAACAGATGGTCTAGGTCGTGATGTGTTAAGTCGTTTGTTCATGGGAACACGTATCTCTCTACTGATTGCCTTCATCGCTGCGTTACTAGATGTAACGATCGGTGTTGCCTATGGTTTGATCTCTGGTTTATTAGGTGGTCGTGTGGACAATGCGATGCAACGTTTCTTAGAGGTCTTATCTGGTATTCCTAACTTAGTCGTGATGATTTTGATGCTAGTCGTCTTTGAACCAGGGATCTTCTCGATCGTGGCAGCGATGGCGATCACGAACTGGATTCCGATGGCTCGGATCGTCAGGGCGCAAACATTGAAATTAAAAGACCAAGAGTATGTGTTAGCAGGAATGACATTAGGTGAATCCAAATGGAAGATCGCCTTCAAGCATATCTTGCCAAACATTTCGAGTGTGATCATCATCCAAATGATGTTCAGTATCCCATCAGCGATTTTCTTCGAAGCTTTCTTAAGTTTCATCGGCCTAGGCTTGACACCACCTTCTGCTTCACTGGGAACGATGTTGAGTGATGGATACAAAACATTCTTATACTTGCCGTACCTATTATGGATTCCGGCAGCAACTTTATCGGTGATCATGATTGGTTTCAACTTATTAGCAGATGGCTTACGTGATGCCTTTGATCCTAAAATGAAAGAGTGAGTACGATGACGAAAATTCTTGAAGTAAAGAACTTACAAATCTCCTTTGATACCTATGCTGGAAAAGTCCAAGCAATCCGAGGCGTCGATTTTCATTTGAACAAAGGTGAAACATTGGCAATCGTTGGCGAATCCGGTAGTGGGAAATCTGTAACGACTAGAAGTATCATGCGTTTACTATCGAGTAACGCATCGATCGATTCTGGTGAGATCTTATTCAAAGGACAAAACATTGTTGATAAAACAGAAAAAGAAATGCAAAAGATTCGTGGGAAAGAAATTGCGATGATCTTCCAAGATCCGATGACTTCATTAGATCCAACGATGACGATTGGTAAACAAGTAGCAGAATCTTTACGTAAGCATAATAAAGTATCGAAAAAAGAGGGGCAAAAAGCCGCTTTAGAATTATTGAATCTTGTAGGGATCCCGGAGGCTGAGAAACGCATCCATAGCTATCCTCATCAATTTTCAGGGGGACAACGGCAACGGATCGTGATCGCGATCGCGTTGATATGTTACCCGGAAATCTTGATTGCAGATGAACCAACGACAGCCTTAGATGTGACGATCCAAGCACAGATTTTAGAGTTGTTGAAAAAAATCCAATCAAAAATCGACACGTCGATCATTTTTATCACCCATGATCTTGGTGTCGTAGCGAATGTTGCTGATCGAGTAGCAGTGATGTACGGTGGAAAAATCATTGAAGTGGGAACATCTGAAGAGATTTTTTACAATCCACAGCATCCGTATACATGGGGCTTACTTGGCTCTATGCCTACATTGGAAAGTGGCAATGACCGCTTATATGCAATCCCAGGTTCTCCACCGGATTTATTGAATCCGCCAAAAGGAGATGCCTTCTATCCACGAAATGAATTTGCATTGAAAATCGATGCGGAACAAGCACCACCGTTTTTCGAACTATCACCAACACACCAAGCAGCTACTTGGCTATTAGCCCCACAAGCGCCAAAAGTGACACCGCCAGAAGAGATTCAACGGCGCTGGGCGATTTTTCAAGAAAAGCAAAAAGCACATGGCCAAGGGGGATTGAACAATGAACAAAAAACTGCTCGAGGTTAAAGGCTTAAAACAGTATTTTAATGTAGGAAAGAAAAATGAAGTCCATGCGGTGAATGATATCAGTTTTCACATCTATGAAGGAGAAACATTCGGCTTAGTTGGCGAATCTGGTAGTGGAAAGTCAACCACAGGCCGAACGATCATCCGTTTGAATGAACCAACGGGTGGCGAGATTTTATTTGATGGGCAAGATGTGACGAAATTAAAAGGCAAACAAGCCATGACAAAGTTTCGTCATGAAGTCCAAATGATTTTCCAAGATCCATATGCTTCATTAAATCCAAGAATGAAAGTACGAGATATCATTGCAGAAGGAATCGATGTCAATGGACTAGCTAAATCACCCGAAGAACGTGCAGAAAAAGTCAACGAGTTACTAAAAACAGTTGGCTTAAATCCCAGCCATGGCACACGCTATCCTCATGAATTTTCAGGGGGACAACGCCAACGGATCGGGATTGCACGAGCATTAGCAGTCAATCCGAAGTTTATCATTTGTGATGAACCAATCTCTGCTTTAGACGTATCGATCCAAGCCCAAGTGGTCAATCTTTTACAAGATTTACAAAAAGAGCAAGGATTGACTTACTTGTTTATCGCGCACGATCTATCCATGGTGAAACATATCAGTGACCGTATTGGTGTGATGCACAATGGCTTGTTGCTTGAGATGGGAACCAGTGAAGAAATCTATAATCATGGAGTGCATCCATATACGGAAAGCTTACTATCAGCGATCCCATTGCCTGACCCTGATCATGAACGCCAACGTCGCCGGATCAAGTATCAACCTGAACCAGACGATGGACAAATCCGTACGTTACGCGAAATTGCTCCTGAACATTTTGTATATGCAACAGAACAAGAAGTTGCTTATTATGCGAAAAAATTAAAACGGCAGAAAGAAGCCTTGCTAGTCGCAAACTAGGGGGAGAAGCCGATGCTAAAAGCCTTTAAATTTCGAATCTATCCCACTGATTCACAAAAACAGTGGTTGATCCAAACATTTGGTTGTGTGCGTTTCACTTACAATCATTTATTAAAAGCCAGACAGGCGTATTATTTAGAAACACAAGAGATCGATTATACGCTGACACCAGCTTCTTTAAAAAAGCAATATCCGTTTTTAAAGGAAGTCGATAGTTTAGCCTTAGCGAATGCCCAATTAAACTTGGATCGTGCATTTCGTAATTATTTTAAAGGACGCGCAAGCTTCCCCAAACTAAAAAATAAAAAAAGTATTTGGCAGTCGTATACGACGAATAATCAAAAAGGAACCATCTATTTAGAAGAAACATACCTCAAATTGCCAAAGCTAAAAGAGAAAATTCGCATCCATGCACATCGTCCGATTGAAGGAACGATTCGTTCAGCAACGATCTCATCTCGATACAACGAGATCTTTTATGTCTCCTTGCTCTGTGAAGTTCCCCAAAAGACGATGAAAGCGTCAAACAAATGGATCGGGATAGCCTATGATCCAGATCGTCTAGTGGAGATGTCCACACCGCTTGACATCACGATCCCTAAATTCAAACAAGTGGATCAACAGCTCCTGCGGGCAAAGAGAAAGCTTGTGATCAAAGGACGATCAGCACAGCATCGACGAACACACGTTGAAAGAGTAAAAAATTATCAAAAGCAAAAAAGGAAAATCAAAGACCTTTATTTAAAACAAAAATTTCAACGAGAAGACTATTTGGAACAAATTTCAGGAACGGTGATCCGTCATTATGATTATTTGTTTGTCGAATCGATTTCAGCAGATTGTCCGGAAGGTGATTTTTCTATCCAAGACTGGCACAAGCTATTAGCAAAGCTCCAATATAAATCGCAATGGTATAGCAAAAAGTTAGTATTGATCGATATGAAAGAACAAACAAATCCTTCCACAAACAAAAAGAGTCTGGAATTAGTTGAAATCGGGAAGCAAGTCCTTTTTGAATAAAAAAACTGGTAGGGGCGCCAGGGTTCGCCTTGCTAATAAAAAACATCTATTGTTTTTGTTTCTAGGAATTTCTTTCAGAGAAGCTCACTAATTATGACAAACCAAAAAAGAGGAGAAGAGCATTCATGCCCTTCACCTCTTTTTATTCTGTATGTCCAGGTTTTAATTGATAGATCTTTGAGGGACGTCCGATACCGACAGGGCGTTCACCGATTTCATCGAAGTATTGTAACATGGCTTTTTTGAAATTGGAATGATCGATCATTTTAAAATCGATCCCTAAGAATTTAGCGAATACTTTGCGTGCTTCAGTGATCGTGAAGTCTTTTCCTAGAACTTGAAGCACTTGCGGTTCATGTTCCATTTTATTGACGACACGGTTGAAGGCTTTGACAATGATCTCGCTATGGTCAAAGGCTAATGTGTCTTTGCCAGAAGACTCGCTCGTCGTCAAGTCCAGAGTGATTGCTACATCCCCACTCGATAGATGCAGTTTGTTTGCATTGCGTTCAAGTGAAAACCACTGCACTTCTTTGGCATCATCTCCAGCGATCAAAGGTTCTTCACCGATAAAGGCGAGATAGCTGACTGTCACGACCCAGCCACGAGGATCACGATTCGGTGTACTGAAGGTATGCAGTTGTTCAATGTTTTCTTCGGATATGATGACGCCTGTTTCTTCTTTTGTTTCTCGCAAGACGCTGGCACCTGTGGATTCGTTTTTTTGGACGAATCCTCCGGGAAGTGCCCAAGAATTTCGGTAAGGATGGCTTTTACGTTGGATAAGTAAAACTTTTAATTGATCTTCTTCTTTGTTGTAGCAGAGTAAAACGATATCGACTGTCAAGGAAGGTTTTTCATATTCAGGACGTTCTTGGTCTTGGTACCAAGATAAGAAATCAGTTTCAGAGGCCTCTTGTTCATAATATGTTTTTTCTTCTTCTTTTGAATGAAAATGTTCCACTTTCTCACCTCCTGTGATGTTAAGGTACTTTTTACTTTATTGTAGCAGAATCTTCCTGAAAACCAAAGATTTCTAGACAAATAAATCGAACTCAGAGTTGAAAAAGAAACGGTAAGAGTAGATTAAATAGGAAGAAAAGCAAATAAAAAGGGAGAAGCTTCTGTTTTTCTTCTCGAATCGCGAAAAAGCCACAGAGGACGATATACCCTGCTAGGATCACTCGAAGGATCAAAGTGAGCAAAAGAAACGTATTTAATTGTCCATGCAAATTGAAATAACCATACAGATGTAAATAGTAAAAACTAAATAATAAATGGATGAGAGAAAGTAAAGCAATGCTGATAATCATTCGTTTGTGTTTTTTTGTCATTAGTCTCAAAACCTTTTCTTATATGATATTGCTTATTATAGCATGTTTGTAAAGTAAAAATGAGAGAGTAGATGATCCTGAAGAAAAAGGAGTGAGAGTGTGGGTAGAGAATGAAGTGGATCATCACGATAACGTAGGTTCTTTATAAATGTTTTCTTGAAGGGAAAGGACATCTTTACATTTCGGGAGTTATCAAAAAAAGCTAACAGCGTATTCATTTTATGGTATACTAGCAAGGAAACGAATTCGCACCATGCGATAAAGGAGGAAGTACCCCATGGCAGAAAAGGAAACTTTTTATATCACTACGCCCATCTATTATCCAAGTGGCAAACTGCACATTGGCAATTCTTATACAACGATTGCATGTGATGCTGTTGCACGTTATAAACGTTTGATGGGCTTTGATGTGTTTTATCTAACTGGGGTAGATGAACACGGACAGAAAATCGAGAAAAAAGCAGAAGAATTAGGCGTAGAGCCACAGGAATATGTAGACAAAATGGCTGCAGATGTAAAAAAACTGTGGAAAACATTAGATATCAGCTACGATAAATTCATTCGCACAACTGATGATTATCATAAAGCAGCAGTTCAAAAAATCTTTGATCGTTTGCTTGAACAAGGCGATATTTACTTAGGTGAATATGAAGGTTGGTATTCTGTCTCAGATGAGGAATTCTTTACAGAAACTCAACTTGCAGAAGTATACAAAGATGAAGACGGCAAAGTGATCGGTGGGAAAGCGCCAAGTGGTCATGAAGTCGAGCTAGTCAAGGAAGAGTCTTATTTCTTCCGTATGAGTAAGTATGCAGATCGCTTGTTGGAATACTACGAAGAACACCCAGAGTTTATCCAACCTGAATCACGTAAAAATGAGATGATCAATAACTTCATCAAACCTGGTTTAGAAGATCTAGCAGTTTCACGGACGACGTTCAGCTGGGGAATCAATGTCAAAAATGATCCGAAACATGTAGTGTATGTCTGGATCGATGCGTTGTCGAACTACATCACCGCACTAGGTTACGGTTCAGAGGACGATCAATTATTCCAGAAATATTGGCCTGCAGATGTCCATATGGTTGGAAAAGAAATCGTTCGGTTCCATACGATTTATTGGCCGATCATGTTGATGGCATTAGATATCCCATTGCCGAAGAAAGTCTTTGGACATGGCTGGTTGTTGATGAAAGACGGCAAGATGTCTAAATCGAAAGGCAATGTCGTTTATCCAGAAATGCTTGTTGAACGCTATGGCTTAGATGCTTTGCGTTATTACTTATTGCGTGCAGTACCATTTGGTTCAGACGGCGTATTTACACCAGAAGACTTTGTGTCACGTGTGAACTACGATTTGGCGAACGACTTAGGGAATCTTTTGAATCGAACGATTGCAATGATCAATAAATATTGTGATGGCATGGTTCCTGACTATGCGTCATTAGTGACACCGTTTGACAGTGAGCTATCAACAACTGCTGCGAATGTGGTGGGTCGTTATCATGATGCAATGGAAAAAATGGAATTCAACACTGCATTAGCCGAAATCTGGGTATTGATTTCTCGTGCCAACAAATATATCGATGAAACAGAACCTTGGGTCTTAGCAAAAGACGAAGAGAAGAAAAAAGAGTTAGAGAGCGTGATGATCCACTTAGCTGAATCGCTACGTATCACTGCAATCCTCTTGCAACCGATCATGACAGAAACACCAACTAAAATCTTCAATCAATTAGGGTTGGATGCCGAGACGATGAACCTTGAAGGATTACACTTCGGTGAATTCCCATCTGGGACAAAAGTCGTTGCAAAAGGTACACCGATTTTCCCACGCCTAGAGCTGGAAGAAGAAATTGCGTATATCCAAGCAAAAATGTCAGAAGGTACTCAAACAAATGAGGACTCTGTCAAATGGGACCCAGAAGAAACAGAGCTTGTTTCGACCAAAGAAAAACAAATCAAGTTCGATGTATTTGAAAAAGTCGAATTAAAAGTAGCAGAAGTCATCAATTGCCAAAAAGTCGAAGGGGCAGATAAATTATTGCAATTCCGTCTAGATGCAGGAGATGACCAAGACCGTCAAATCTTGTCTGGTATTGCCGAATTTTATCCTGATCCAAGTGAATTGATCGGCAAAAAATTAGTGATCGTTGCTAACTTGAAACCACGCAAAATGCGCGGGCTGATCAGTCAAGGAATGATCCTTTCAGCAGAAGCAGCTGATGGTTCATTACAAGTGATCGAAGCACCAAAAGGTATGCCAAACGGTTCTGAAGTTGGCTAATCAATGACTATTAAGAACTATTCTAAGCAAATAAGCTTAGAATAGTTCTTTTTTGATAGGCTTACTTTTCGTGGATCTATAAAAATAAAACTAACGAGGTTGTGCGAACACCGTTTATTTGTTTTTAGGGGGTACGAAAGGACGAATCTCCTCGGCTTTTTTATAACTTTGATTGAGTGACAAATTTTTTGGAACTGCAGTATTAAACCATTCATTCATGTTACAATAAGAAAGAAAAGTGAGTAAGTAAACGATCCAAGCCGAATGAGCAGGTCATTGGCTTAGCTAGCGCTTGATAAGAAATAGGATAACTATGCTATCTATTGGAAGGAGACGAAAGATGAATGTGGCTGAGTTAGATTTAGTTACCCGATTTGTACTGGAAAAAAAAGCAAATCTGCATGGCGGAATTTACCATTTGACGCAAGTAGAAATGGCGTATAACTCCAATCGAATAGAAGGGTCGAGAATTTCTGAGAAGCAAACCGCCTTAATATTTGAAAATAATATTCTCCCTCCTGCTGAAAGTGGCGAGGCAACGAAACTAGATGATATCAAAGAAACAGAAAATCATTTCAAAGGTTTCGATTACGTGATCGATCATATCGAAGAACCGTTATCGAATGATTTTATCAAAGAACTACATCGAATTTTGAAACGAGGAACAACTGATGAAAACAATCCGCTAACACCTGTCGGAGAATTTAAACTTGTTCAAAATATGATTGGTTTTGGTTATGATGAGGTTGAAACCACAGCACCCGAGGAAGTAACTGAAAAAATGACGGAATTACTTGCTCACTATGAGAACTCAAAAAAACAAAGCTTAGTTTAAATTGCAGATTTTCATGTGAAATATGAACGCATCCACCCATTTGCAGATGGCAACGGACGTACGGGACGTTTGATCATGTTCAAAGAATGCTTGAGGCACAATATCATGCCTTTCGTGATCAAAGATGTCCATCGTGAGTTCTACTACAGAGGTTTAAGTAATTGGGGAACCGAGAATGGTTATTTACTTAATACTTTAGGTATGAGTCAAGATATGTATGAACAGTTTTTAAAAAAAATGAAATTCACAGGATCGGTTCACCAATAAAATAGCTTTATAGATAAATAAAAAAGTCGAGCGATGATAATCATCGTCCGACTTTTTTTAGTTTTAGCCGTTGTTTGACTTTCGTTGGCAATAATGCTGCGACGATTGAAAATGGAATACATAGAATATACCAAGCAATCAGGCGGCTATTGCCGTAACGTGCATAAATCTTGGTCAATAGCGAGTGAAGGATCACCAGCCCTAGGAGCAAGCTGCTCGCAAAGAACCATCTTGTATCCCAATCAGTCAAGTGGCGCAAGGCGTTCATAGCTAAAGGATAGCCGTAGAAAAAAATCCCGACCATCGTGACGCGCCAATTTTTGACGATCGTTTGAACATTCAATAGTAAAAAGATGACCGATAGTAAAAAAGCAATGGGCGGAAACAAGCCGACGAGAAAGGAATAGACGATTCCCCACAACAACATCCCAGGCCCTTTGATCAAGGCGGCAATGAGAAGAAAACCAGCCATCAATAGCAATTGCTGTGTCAATGTTGCAATCGTCAACCAGCCAAATAAAATCAACAATAACCAATGTAGCTTGGATTGTTTTTGTTCTTTTTGTGGAAAGAAAGTAGTACCTTTATCTTTTAGATAAGATGCTAGTTTTGGATCGATCGATTGAAAATCCATAGGGTACCTCCTTACATTTCAAGTAGCTTCATTCTATAAGAAGCAAGACAAGAATACATCCGTCTTTAGAGGGATATTTTCACTACAAATTTCTGAAAAGAATGGTAAAATGAAAAGTTCTCGGTTATACTGAAAAAAATAAAAAAGAAATACGAAATGAGGAAGAGGATGAAGGGGAAATTAAAACGCGAGATCAATTTGTTTGGTGCATTATCCACAGTAATGGGAACTGTGATCGGCGCCGGCGTCTTTTTTAAAACAGCAGCGGTAGTGGCAAGTACACAATCAACAAGTTTGACGTTACTCGCGTGGTTGTTAGGGGGATTCTTAACGATCTGTGCGGGGCTAACAGTCGCTGAATTAGCCACTGCCATTCCTGAAACAGGTGGAGCGGTCAAGTATATTGAAGCAGCTTACGGTAAGTTACCAAGTTTTTTGTTAGGCTGGGCACAAAGTTTGATTTACTTTCCAGCCAACATTGCGGCATTATCGATCATCTTTGCAACACAGCTGATCAATCTCTTACAGCTATCTCCTGATTATTTATTAGTGATTGCTATTATTACAGCACTTTCTATCACTGGATTGAATCTGTTAGGGACCAAAGTTGGTGCGTACGTTCAATCGATTACATTGGTAGTCAAGTTGATCCCAATTGCAGTGATCATTATTTGGGGGCTTCTGACACCAGGACAGGGTACTGTTCAATTATTTCCAGTAGAAGCCGGACAAGGTGTTTCATGGGCAGAAGGACTTAGTGGTGCTTTGTTGGCGACACTTTTCGCTTACGATGGCTGGTTAGGTGTCGGAGCCATGGCTGGAGAAATGAAACGTCCAGAAAAGGATCTACCAAAAGCGATTATTTTAGGATTGAGTTTTGTGACATTCGTTTATCTATTGATCAACTTCGTCTTTTTAAAAACATTACCGATTGATCAAATTGCTGGGAACTTGAATGCTTCATCGGATGCGTCAGCGGTCATCTTCGGTGAACTAGGAGGGAAAATCGTTACGATCGGTATTTTGATCTCTGTCTACGGCGCACTGAATGGTTATACGTTGACTGGGATTCGTGTCCCATATGCAATGGCATTAGAAAATGAGTTGCCGTTCAGTAACCAGTTGACAAAGCTCTCAAAAAAATTCACCGTTCCTTATGTACCTGCATTGTTCCAACTAGCGATTGCATGTATAATGATGAGCTTGGGTTCATTTGATTTTCTGACAGATATGTTGATTTTTGTCATGTGGCTATTTAGTTTATTGATTTTTATTGGCGTATTTATTTTAAGAAAGAAAGCACCAGAGATGCCTCGTCCATATAAAGTACCATTGTATCCTGTGATACCGATCATTGCGATTTTAGGAGCCATCTTTATTTTAGGGATGACACTGATCACACAAACGAATTTGGCATTGATCGGAATCTTAGTCACATTATTAGGTGTACCTGTGTTCTACTACAAAAAAAGACAAACTGAAAGTAACTAACTGATAATGAAAAGACAAGAAGTGAATCAAGTCATTTCTTGTCTTTCTTTGTACGATATCTCATGTTTTTTAGTCTTTTAGACTTCTTTAACGCCTGCTTATATGCTAAAGTAATGAATGAAAAGGAGAGATAAAGATGATATTTGATTCTCATACTCATTTGAACGCGGAACAATTCAATGATGACATTCCTGAAACGATCCAGCGTGCAGAAGAACTAGGTGTGACTAAAATGGCCGTCGTAGGCTTTGATACACCGACGATCGAAAAGTCCTTGATGCTTAGTCAAGATTACCCAAACATTTATAGCATCATTGGTTGGCATCCTACCGAAGCTGGTAGCTATACGAAAGAAATCGAAAATAAACTTCAAGAACAATTGACTTTACCAAAAGTGGTTGCTTTAGGGGAAATCGGACTGGATTATTATTGGATGGAAGATCCAAAAGAAGTCCAAGATAAAATTTTTAGAAGACAGATCGCCATCGCAAAAGAGATGAACTTACCAATTAGTATCCATACGAGAGAAGCATTGGAAGATACTTATAAGGTTTTAAAAGAAGAGGACATTCGCGACATTGGTGGGATCATGCACAGCTTTAGTGGTGATTATGAATGGGCACAACGTTTCCTTGATTTAGGGATGCACATTTCTTTCAGTGGTGTCGTCACTTTCAAAAAGGCGTTAGATGTGCAAGAAGCAGCGACAAACGTTCCATTGGATCGTCTATTAGTGGAAACGGATGCTCCATATTTAGCGCCAATGCCCTATCGAGGAAAAAGAAATGAACCAGGGTATACTCGTTACACAGTCGAAAAGATCGCTGAACTTCGTCAACTACCAATGGAAGAAGTAGCGGCACAAACATGGAAAAATGCCCATCGTTTATTTGGATTATCAGAGCATGACTAAGTTAAAGATCCAAGAAATCATTGTTGTCGAAGGGAAAGACGATACGAGAAGGCTACAAGAAGTGGTTGAAGCCGACACGATAGAAACGATTGGTTCAGCGATCAATGAAGAAATCTTGATGCAGATCGAACATGCACAGGAAACTAGGGGAATCATTATTTTTACGGACCCAGATTTCTCAGGTGAGAAGATTCGTAAAACAATCATGGAAGTGGTACCACAAGCAAAACATGCATTTTTGCCAAGGAACCAAGCCGTACCGAAAAAAAAGGGAAGCTTAGGAGTCGAACATGCGAGTGACGAAGCGATATTAGAAGCGTTGAAAAAGGTCGTTACGCCAGTCGATGATGAGGCCCAAGTACCAGAGATCACTAGACAAATGCTTGTTGCGTATGGATTGATTGCCGGACCACAAGCAAAAGAAAAGCGTGAGATGCTAGGCGATGAATTACGCATTGGCTATACAAACGGAAAACAATTGGAAAAACGGTTGAACATGTTCCGAATTACGTTAGCTGAGTTTAAGCAGGCAATGAAAAAAGTGGAGGATCATTATGAGTGAATATCGGGATATTGCAACACCCACTAGAACAAAAGAAATTTTATTGAAGCACGGCTTCTCCTTTAAAAAGAGCTTAGGACAAAACTTTTTGACAGAGCCGAATATCCTTCGGAAAATCATTGAAACTGGTCAAATCGATCTGCAGACTAATGTCATTGAAGTAGGACCAGGAATTGGTGCATTAACAGAGCAAATCGCGCGTCATGCCAAACAAGTAGTCGCATTTGAAATCGACGATCGATTGATTCCTGTCTTGGCAGATACCCTTTCGCCATATCCGAATGTCACAGTCATCCACCAAGATATTTTGAAAACTGATTTGGCAGAGGCAGTCAATACTCAATTCAACGAGCAGTTACCATTGAAAGTGGTGGCTAATCTGCCTTATTATATTACGACACCAATCATGATGCACTTTCTTGAATCAGACGTAGTGGTTGACGAAATGATCGTGATGATGCAAAAAGAAGTAGCTGATCGCATCTCAGCCAAACCGGGAACAAAAGCATATGGTTCTTTATCGATCGCTGTGCAATACTATATGGAAGCAAGTTTGGCGTTTATTGTGCCAAAAACAGTATTTGTACCACAACCAAACGTGGATTCAGCAATCTTGAAATTGACAAGACGCGCAACACCAGCAGTTTCCGTAACGGATGAAAAAGCCTTTTTCCGTCTGACAAAGGCTGCGTTTCAACAGCGTAGAAAAACTTTGTGGAATAATTTGCAACATGCCTATGGGAAAGACGAAGAAACAAAAAGTTGGTTAACCGCAAGTCTAACGGAGGCAGGAATCGATCCGAAAAGACGAGGAGAAACACTTTCTTTAGGAGAATTTGCTGCTTTGAGCAATGCCATGGAACATCTAAAAAAATAAAATGAGGAATAGAAGGCTGAAAAAGTCTTTTCGCTCTAAGCATGAAGGCATCACTTGAGAAAACCATTTTGGGTATTCTTCAAGTGGTGCCTGACTATTTTAGGACATAAGGTCCAAGATCAAATTATTCGATTTTAGAGAGGGGGGCATTTCAGATGTTCTGTTTCTCTTTATGTGTCTTGACACATTAGAAAGTTAGCGGTACAATAGGTCAAAACAAATGTGTCAAGACACATCAAGGGAGTAAAAAAATGAAAACAAATTCTGTAAGAAAATTGACAATTTCCGCTTTATTGATCGGGATGGGCGTTCTTATTCCGATGATCATGCCTAAGATCGTAATTCCGCCTGCTTCATTTACACTAGCTTCACATGTGCCATTATTTATCGCAATGTTTTTTTCACCCGGTGTAGCTGTTGCAGTGGCGCTAGGTACAACATTTGGTTTCTTCTTGACGACACCTGTGATTATTGCGCTTCGTGCATTGTCTCATTTGGTATTTGCTCTAATCGGTGCATGGTATTTACAAAAAAAACCAGGGATCGTCTTAAAAGACGGGCAATTCACATTAATGAACTGGCGTTTTCAAGGGTTTAACTTATTGATCGGCGTGATCCACTCGATCATCGAAATGCTAGTGGTGAGTGTATTCTTCTTCATAGGGAATATGCCGGAAACATACTATGCAGAAGGCTACTTCTATACCGTATTCATCTTGATGGGGATCGGTGGCTTGATCCATAGTTTGGTGGATTACAATATCGCTTACTTCATTGCCGGAACATTGAGTAAATTCTTTGATGTGCCAGTTTTCACTGCTGCCAAGAAACAGCAAAAGAAAGAGATCGTACAAGGAACGATCAAAAAAGTCGTTTAGCAATGCCACAGATAAAGACTGAAAAATAACCAAAAAAAGACCCAAGATCGTACGATCGATGGGTCTTTTACGTATCATCAAGTTCTGTTTCGTTTATGGGATCGTGATGACATCTTCTGTATCTTTATCAAAGAAATGGCCTTTGTTGATATTGAAGGCAAGGTCGATCATTTCTCCTGGTTTATGGAAGTCACGCGCGTCAACTTTTGAAATGAACTCAGTTGTTCCAGTGCGAGTATAAAGCATGGTTTCTGCACCAAGTAATTCAGATACAACGACTTCTGAATTGACAACAGTTTCTGGTGAGGCATCCAAGACAACTTGTTCACTATGGATATCTTCTGGACGGATACCAAAGACAAGTTCTTTGCCTTCATAACCTTTTTCAACTAGCACTTTATTTTTACCTTCAGGGATTCTCAATTTTAGTCCATGACCATCTGAGATAACGCCTTGGCTTAATTTTACATTGAAAAAGTTCATGGCAGGTGAACCAATGAAACCAGCAACGAACATGTTGACTGGTGTGTCATAAACTTCTTTCGGTGAACCGATTTGTTGGATAAATCCATCTTTCATGATGACGATGCGGTCTGCCATTGTCATCGCTTCTGTTTGGTCATGGGTAACGTAAATGGTTGTTGTTTCTAAGCGTTGATGCAACTTCGCGATTTCGGCACGCATGGCTACACGTAGTTTGGCATCCAAGTTTGACAATGGCTCATCCATTAAGAAGACTTTCGCATCACGTACGATGGCACGACCTAAAGCGACACGCTGACGTTGACCTCCTGAAAGAGCAGCAGGTTTACGTTTTAAGTATTCAGTCAAACCAAGGATCTCCGCAGCATTTTCCACACGTTGTTGGATGTCTGCTTTATCGTATTTACGCAATTTCAAACCAAACGCCATATTGTCAAATACCGTCATGTGAGGGTATAAGGCATAGTTTTGGAATACCATCGCGATATCACGGTCTTTAGGAGCAACATCGTTCATTACTTTACCGCCGATATTCAATTCTCCTTCGGAAATATCTTCAAGACCAGCGATCATTCGTAGAGTTGTTGATTTCCCACAACCGGAAGGACCAACGAATACGATAAATTCGCGATCTTTGATTGCCAAGTTAAAGTCAGTAACAGAATAGTTTTCTGCATTGTCATATTTCTTGTATACATTTTTCAGAGCCATTTCTACCATCGTACAAACCACGCTTTCTTTTTTCTTTTATTTGATGTGTTTAGTATAGTTGAAAGCGCTATCTATATTCAATGTCACAATGAACAAGAATTCGTAGAAACTTTCGTCAATGTGTACAAAATAATTGGAAAGTGCGTGAGATTACTAAATCTGCCGCCTATAAAATAGAATAAATGATGTTCATGAAGCAGATCCTTCAATAATGAGAGCAAACTCCAGCAATATGGCAATTTATTTTTTTTGTTTTTAATGCTCGAGTTATCAAAGATTTACCGTGTATTCACTATCTTAGAGCGTATAATACTTTGTAGATATTAAGAGATATAAAAAAGGAGGCAACCAAGAAAACAAAATTTGATTTTCATGTTAAATTAAGTTAAACTCAATTTAACATAAGCTGGGAGATGATAATAATGGAAACGACTATTAGAAAGATTGGAAATTCTGTAGGAGCGATTTTTCCCAAAGATATTTCTCCAGAAGTTGGAAAAATATATACGATTATTAAAATAGGTGAAACATATGTATTAAAGCCCAAAAAAGAAGATATTTTTAAGACTCCAGAGGCATGGGCAGGCTTTAGAGATTCAATCACCCAAGAAGATAAAGAGTGGGATGAGATGAACCTTGAGGGGGAGGAACTATAAATGGATTATCCAAAGCAAAAAGATATTGTATGGCTGGATTTTGATCCAGCTAGAGGAAAGGAAATACAGAAGCGAAGACCAGGTTTGGTAGTAAGTAAGAATAACTTCAACCAATACACTGGTTTTTGTTTGATTTGCCCAATCACATCAACTGAAAGAAAATTTGATACATATATTAAGATCAAAGAACCACAAATCATTTCTGGACAAGTTGTTACACATCAGTTGCGTTCAATTGACTACACCGCTAGAAACATAATAAAAATTGAACAATGTGATATTCTAACATGGGTGGATGTACTAGAAGTCCTTGATATGTTTTTATAGAAATTTGAAAAATATCAAACCACAAAGAAATTTGTTACACTGGTAAAAAAGGAGTGAGGACGGATGAAAATAGCATTGATTGCACATGATCGTAAAAAAGAGTTGATGATCAAATTTACAACAGCTTATAAAATCATACTTGAACAACATGAACTATTCGCGACAGGGACAACTGGTCAGCGGATTGCAGAAGCCACAGGATTATCGGTCCATCGGTTCAATTCAGGACCTTTAGGCGGCGACCAACAAATTGGCGCGATGATCTCAGAAGATGAATTGGATCTAGTGATTTTCCTTCGTGATCCTTTAGCAGCTCAACCTCATGAACCTGATGTCACTGCGTTGATCCGCTTGGCTGATGTGTATGATATTCCTTTAGCAACAAATATTGGGACAGCAGAAGTTTTGTTACGTGGGCTTGAAGCCGGATTTTTGGAATTTCGACAAGCCATTCATGAAGAAGGAAGTAAGATCCCTTTTCCTAATAAGATCTAAAATTCGGGTTTTATGAAGATAGAGACAGTTGATCAAGGCGAATGTCTGTTACATCACGAACTAAGCAATCGTTTTCGCGTAGAATATTAGCTTTTTTATTTACAGTTCTTCCTTTTCTATGCTATAGTTTGTCTGGGATAAGTTCCCACTATTAACAGAGTAGAAAATAAAGCGTTAAGTGCTTAGAGGATGGGATGTTGCCTCTAGGACGAAGGACGTAAGTTCGCGGTTTTATTTTCGCATTCGCTGCATGAAACATGTAGCAGCTCTTAAAGGAGATGCTAGAAATGAAGAAAAATCGTTTAGATGCTCGTATGATTACGATCATGGGACTGCTGATCGCATTGATGGTCACGTTGTCTCGCTTAGTTTCATTTGAAACACCATTACTCAAAATCAGTGTAACGTTCATTCCCCAAGTAATCATGGGTATTTTATTTGGCCCATTTTGGACAGGGATCGGTTCTGTGTTAGCTGATATTGTGGGTATGGCATTATTTCCTAAATCTGTCTTTTTCATCGGCTTCACGTTGAATGCTTTTATTGAAGGAGCGATTTATGGGTTCTTTTTCTATCGCAAAGAGATCACTTGGAAAAATGCAATCTTAGCCACGCTCAGTGTGACAGTGTTCGTTAGCTTGATCCTGACACCATTATGGTTGGTCATCATGTATCAAGTACCGATGAACTGGGTATTCTGGGGACCACGTTTATTAAAAGCCATTATCTGGTTGCCGATCCAATCGACGATGATCTACGTGATTGGGCGCGCCATGCCATATAAAAGAATTTTGCGGAGTTTAACGACGCATACAAAATAAAAAACAAGCAGTCTTCCCATCCCAGAAGACTGCTTGTTTTTTGCATAGATCAGAAAAATCATCTGATTCGATGTTCACTATTTTTCAACCGATCCAGTAAATTGCGCTTGATAAAGTTGACGATAGCTACCATCTTCGATTTTCAATAATTCATCATGTGTCCCCATTTCAACGATTGCCCCTTGATCCATAACGAGAATCTGATCGGCATTTTTGATCGTGGACAAGCGATGGGCAATCACAAAACTAGTTTTTCCTTCCATCATTTTTAGGAAGGCATTTTGGATTTTCTTTTCTGTCAATGTATCCACTGAACTTGTTGCTTCATCAAGTATCAACATAGGTGGATTACTGATCATCGTACGAGCAATCGTCAGTAATTGACGCTGCCCATCGGAGATTTTTAATCCCTGTCCACCAATGCGTGTATCTAGTTTTTGTGGCAAGCGTTGGACAAATTCATACATATAGGCTGATTTTAGGGCCTCATTGATTTCTTCATCACTGGCGTCTGGTTTTCCGTAACGTAAATTTTCTCGTAACGTACTGTCGAATAACCACGTATCTTGTAAAACCATGCCAAAGCTTTTGCGTAGGGAATCACGGGCGATTTGGGTAATATCATAATCGTCGATCGTGATCGTCCCAGAATTGACATCATAAAAACGCATCAATAAATTCACTAATGTGGATTTACCAGCTCCCGTTTTACCAACGATTGCCACTGTTTGACCTGGTTTGGCAACAAAGCTGAAATTCTCGATCAACCGTTGTTGTGGTTCATAAGAGAAAGAAACATGTTTGAAAGCGACCTCTCCTTTGATCGTTTGAGGATCAAGTTGATACGCAAAAGGTTCATCTGGCGTTTCTTCCGGTTGATCGATCAATTCAAATGCTCGTTCTAAACCAGAAAATGCGGTTTGTATCTGTGTCGTGATCCCTGATAATTCAATAAAAGGTTTTGAAAACTGACTTGAATAGATCGTAAAACTTGAAATGATCCCGACAGTAATCGTTGAATCACTTCGTAAAGCAAGTAAACCACCAATCAAACCAATGGAGAGATAGGCTAAGTGATCGACAAAACGAGAAGATGGGTTCGTTAATGAAGAAGAGAATTGCGCGCGCTGCCCTTTCTCATATAAGTCAGCATTCAAGGCACTGAATTGCTGTTGATTGACTTCTTCTTGTTGGAACGCTTTGATGATTTTTTGATTACCGATACGTTCTGTAACAAAACCTGAAATATTCCCAATGATTTTTTGCTGGTTATCAAAATCATTTTGAGAAGCGCGTGCCACTAACCAGCTGACTAAGAAAATGATTGGTGTCGAACAAATGACGACAAGTGTCAATAATGGACTCAAGCTGAGCATGAAGATCAGTGAGAGGATAATGATCGCCACTCCAGAAAATAATTGATTGAACGCCGCTGATATCGCAATGGAGATGTTATCCATATCGTTTGTAAAACGACTGACAATGTTTCCATGGGAATTTTGATCATAGTATCTTAGCGGTAAAAGATTTAAACGAGCAAAAGCATCTTTTCGTAGGTTAGCAACAGAGAGGTAAGCCAATCGGTTACTTAATACTTGGATCAACCATTGACTGATGACATTAAGTAAAACGATCCCGCCAAACATCACCAGAAGTTGGACCAATCGAGTAAAGTTGACTTGCCCCACACCAACCATTTGATCGATACTTTGACCGATCTGTAAGGTCATCACGACGGTAGCAACACCATTGACGATTCCCAACAAGACAGCTAACCAAATTTCACGTGGATGGGCCGTCAGATAAGGAACAAAACGTTTGAGCGTTTGCCACGATAGTTTTTTTGTTTTCATTTTATTCCTCCTCCTGTGATGCCACGATTTCACGATACTCAGAAGATTGACTAAGCAATGTATCGTGCGTACCCTGGGCCACGATTTTTCCTTGATCCATGACGAGGATATGCTCTGCTTGTTGAATCGAACGGATGCGTTGAGAAATAATGATGACCGTTGTATTAAGGGAAGTTTGTAGTGCTTGGCGCAAGTTCAGATCCGTTTGATAATCAAGGGCACTCAAGGAGTCATCTAAGATCAATAAGGCAGGTTTGGCGATCAATGCACGAGCAATCGTCAACCGTTGTTTTTGACCTCCGGAAAAGTTTTTACCATTCTCCATGACTCTTGTATCTAATCCTTTGGGTAATTGGCGAACAAAATCTTCCGCTTGGGCAATTGCCAAAGCTTCCCAACACTCTGCGTCTGTCGCGTCAGGTTTTCCCCACTGAAGATTTTCCCGAATGGTACCGGTGAATAAGACAGCCGTTTGTGGTACTTGCGAAATCTGACTTCGTAATGTATCTAACGGCCAGTCACGAACGTCTTGTTCATCAAATAACACAGAGCCTTCACTAACATCATAAAAACGTGGGATCAATTGTGTCAATGTCGTCTTCCCACTTCCGGTCGGACCAATGATCCCTAAGACAGTTTGGCGTTTCAAAGTGAAATTGATTCCTTGTAATGACAGACCAGATTCTGGCGTATAACGAAAATCTACGTCTTTAAATTGTAGAATTGTTTCAGAATCCATGACTGGTTCACTAGGAGTCTCAGCATCTGTAATGGTATTTTCGGTATCTAAGACTTCTTTGACCCGCTGAGCAGAAGCTTCTGCACGAGTAAAGATCACGACAAGATTGGAAACAACGATCAAGGCTAATAACATTTGGTTCATGTAATTGATCAATGCTAAAACTTGTCCTTGTTGTAAGGAACCGATATTTACCTTGACCCCGCCGACAGTCAATAGACAAATGATCCCGACATTCATGATCAATGTCGTTGCCGGAGAGAGCAAAGCGGAGATATTGGAAACACGTAAATAATTTTTTGCTAAGACATCCGTGTTTTCATCAAACGTTTCGATTTCTTTATTAGTACGTGAAAATGCTCGGATCACACGAACCCCGCTTAAATTTTGGCTAACAGTCTCATTTAGACCATCCAACTTTTCTTGGACTTTTTGATAGAGGGGGATCGTCTTACGGATAATAAAGTATAAAATGATTGAAAAAATTGGTAATAAAGCTAAGAAGAATAGCCCGACTTGCCAGTCGATCACAAAAGCCATCACTACTGATCCAATACTTAAAAAAGGTGCTCGGATCAATAAACGGATAACCATTGCGAGTGCAAGTTGTAGCTGATTGATATCATTGGTCATGCGCGTGATCAATGTATCCGTCCCAAAATGATTTAATTCACTATGGGAGAAAGAGTTGATTTTTTTGATGAGTTGGTTTCTAAGTTCTGTTCCAAACCCTTGAGAGGCAATGGATGAATAATATTGACAAATAATGGCACAGATCAATCCAATCACCGACATGACGATCATCCAGATACCCATGTTGATGATCACTTCACGATTGTTCATTTTTAGCCCATTATCGATCAGCGAAGCCATCAGTAAAGGTAAAATCAATTCAAAGACTGCTTCTAAAAATTTAAATACAGGACCTAGGATGATTTGTTTTCGATAGTCTTTCGCATAGCGCAATAACTGAATCATAAAATTTCCTCCTAAAAACAAGTTACCCAATATTGTTCGCACGTCTATCGGCAAAAAACCGATTTATGATAAATAGATATCCTTAAAGCAACAAAAATATCTTGCAGCGAGAAATCTAACGATGATATAACTAGGTACTCTCATATTGTAGCTTATGAAATTTAGAATGAAAAGAGAACAAGCCTTTTCATAATCCGCACATTTTAGTAAAACTTAAGAAAATACACAATAGTGCGTAGTACATTGCCGCTCTTGCACCTCCTAAAATCGCATAAATCGCAAAAAAAAATAACTACAAAAAAGCACCATCCACAAAAAATTGATGAACAACTCTCGTGGATGGTGCTTTTTTTTCGAGGCTAAACATTTCTGCCTCGCGACTTGCGGTCATTAATATTTTTTATTTTTGTAAGTCAGCTAAAACTGTTTCGCCTTTGACATCGACATCGATGACATTATAGAACCCATTTTTAGTATCAGCGACATCCCAAACAGCTAAGATTACATGATAGCCTAAACGGTCATTGGGAATGTTGATCGAATGTGTTGGATTAGTAGAAGCTAGTTGTCCATCATTGCCTACTTCACCAATGAATTCCAAGTCGTCTCTTGTCAACGCATCATTTTGATCCCAACCGGCTTTGGTCATGTAATAATGCCATTTCGTTGTTGCATGATTGGCAGTGAATGTCCAAGTAAAATCATTTGCACCAGCTGTCAGTTGTTGTTTTGTCCACAATGAGGCTGTTTGTTGATCCAATAAGAAATCACCTACCGCACCATTTGCAGAAGCGATTTGTCCATCTTCAGGTCCAGCAGCTGGAAAGCCTTTTGGTGCTTCAAGGGATTGTGGCTCATTGATAACAGCTCCGTATTTTTTGAATGCAGCATTCCAGTTTGTATTTTTGTCAAGGCTCCCTTGGTATCCACGACTTGCTGGTTCAGAAACGTAACCATGAGCAGCAACATCGACAGAAGTAAGAGTGCTTGCCCCAATACCAGCTAAAATGAATCCTAAACCAATTAATGTACTTTTTTTCATGATGATTCCTCCAATAATTTTTCTTTATGTAACTTACAATCGGTATCATAACTGACATATTATTAAGGTGAAAATTATGTATGTTATTGCAACAAAAAAAATTCGTTCAGCACGAAAATGTTTTTTTTTAGGAATAGTTCTATTTAGTCGTGTTTTTGATTATAGGGAAATGGTCGCTGGTAAAAACAACTGCAACTGAAGAAATCGCTTATGCACGGGAATAGAACAAGAAACGAAAGAATTTATTGGAAGTGGTGGAGTAAATGTAGAGAACGAATCAGATAAATGAAGGAGGCAACATTACTCTTTGTTACAGGGAGATAGTTAAAAACCATGCATCTTCTCATTTGGGGATGAGGAGATACACGGTTTTTTAGGCAGTATTCGCTTGGCGTTGTGAAGAGAGGCGATCGCACGTACTTTTAACAACAACTTTTGTGTGGTGCTCATTGTGCGTTAAATCACATATCTCTGCGCACAATTTTTCTTTTAGATTGATCATATAGTCTTTACTCGTAGAAAGATCTAACCATTCAAAAAATGCAATACCCGTTTCCACTTCTTTTAAAGCTGTTTTTTGTCCATCAGCTAATTTATCTAGAGCAGTAAATACTTTGTAATGTGCAAGGTCGAGTGTTTGCTTATGTGTCGTAGCGATTTTTTTTAATTGAGCTAGAAATAATTTGCGTAATGTGATTGATTCACGGTTAAAAGAAAGACGGACACCGTTCAAAATAAAATTAGAAAGAAGCTCAGAATAATAGGTATTATCTATGTAAGCTTTCATCTTTGTGACACTGTTTTGGAACGAATAGGCAATATATTCATCATCAAAAATAAACAAACAATTTGAAAAAATAGTCAATTCAAAATGGCCCCAAGTATCAATCTTTTCAAGATACTTCTTAATGACACTGATTTCTTCTTTCATTGATGCGGTAAAAGATGTGCTATACAGATAATTTGAAATCAATTTTCTTTGGGCATAGATCAAACGATAATAAATGTTTCCTGTTTTTTCAAATTCATTAAGCAATTCTTGCTCTTGAGCAGATGTAATGGTTTTTGAAGTAATCAAATAATTCGTTAATTTTTGTTTATTTGACAATGAATTACTATTCAATAAAAATTGATATTCTTCAAGTGTGATATTCATCCGATCAAGATAATTTACTAATAGTTCAAAACCAATTTTTGTTCCGCGTGATTCGAAAGCTGCTAAGGTTCCTCTTTGGGAGATACCTACAGTTAATTGTTCTTGCGTCAATCCACGATCTTTTCTTAATTTTCGAATTAGAGCAGCATGTTCTGTCATGTTCATTTCCTCCAGAAGCTGTTTTTTGTACATGGCTATAATAGCATAATGTAGTTATGTGGATGTTATGTTTTCATATATGCGCCATTTTGCTAAAAAAGTGCGATTTTTTTGTTTGAAAATTATTTTGTTGCAATACCAGACAAAAAAAATTTGAAGAATAAGATATGTTTTAATCTGGTCTGTAATACAAATTTAGGAGGGAAAAAATGAATAAAAAAAGTTTATTATTCTCAGTTGGTCTTTTAGGTTGTTTGATTGGAGGCGGAACAGATGTGTTTGCAGCAGACGCAGCAGATACGATGCCAGATATCTCAAATCGCCAAGTTTCAGTAGGTTATTATCATAATTGGGTGCCTGAACAAGGTGCTGGTTACCAAGGGGGCCGTCCGGCAGATACTGATTTGGCAAAAGTAAATCCTTTTTATAATGTGATTGCTGTGTCATTCATGAAAGGGGAAGGTATCCCAACATTCAAACCTTACAATATGTCTGATACTGAATTTAGACAAAAAGTAGCAACTTTGAATGCTGAAGATCGTGTGGTACTCATTTCACTTGGGGGTGCAGACTCACATATTGAATTACATAAAGGAGAAGAACAAGCCTTTGCAGATGAAATCATCCGTTTGGTTGAAGTTTATGGATTTGATGGCTTAGATATTGATTTAGAACAAACCGCAGTAGATGCAGGCGACAATAAAACAGTGATCCCAGATGCGTTGAAAATCGTCCGTGCACATTTTGAGAAAGAGCAAAAACATTTTATTATCTCCATGGCGCCAGAGTTTCCGTACTTAAGAACACAAGGTAAATATGTTCCATACATTACTGCTTTAGAACAAGAATATGATTTTATTGCACCACAGTTATACAACCAAGCAGGTGACGGTATCAGTGTTGGAACTGAATGGATCGCTCAAAACAATGACAGCAAAAAATTTGAATTCTTATATGGGATTTCAAAAGCTTTCAATGAAGGAAGCGGTGGTTTTATCCAAATTCCAGCGAATCGTTTAGCTTTAGGTATTCCAGCAAACATTGATGCAGCAGCAAATGGTTTCGTAAAAGAGCCATCGAAAGTCTATGACGTATTTGAACAAATGGAAAAAGATCAAACACCATTGAAAGGTTTGATGACTTGGAGCATCAACTGGGATGAAGGAAGAAACTCTGCTGGAGTAGAGTACAATGAATCATTTGCGAAGTCTTATCAGGATTTATTCCAAGAAAAAACACCTGATACAGAAAAACCATCACAACCAACCAATCTAGCAGGAACAGCAACACATTCAACTGTCGCACTATCTTGGACAAATTCAACAGATGATCGTGGTGTAGCAGGTTATTACATTTATCGTGATGGCGAACAAATTGGTAGAGCAACAAACAATGCTTATACAGACACAAAATTGACTGCCAGCACAGAATACACTTATACAGTGAAAGCATTCGATGCAGCTGGTAACGTTTCAGAAGAAAGTAAAGCATTAGTGATTTCTACATTAGAAGAGCCACCAGCTGACTTAGAAGCTCCATCAGTACCATTGAACATTGCGGTTTCATCAATTAGTGACAAGAGTGTCTCTTTATCATGGACACAATCAACAGACAACGTGGGTGTAGTAGGTTACTATGTTTACCGTGACGGTGAGCAAGTAGGAGAAACAGCAACAAATACATTCAGTGACGCAGGATTAACAGCTAACACAGAGTATTCTTATACAGTGAAAGCATTTGACGAAGCGGGCAACATTTCAGAAGAAAGCAAAGCATTAGTTGTGACAACGGCGGATGCACCAGCAGTAGAAGCATGGGATGCAGATACAATTTATGATCTAGGTGATATCGTGACACACAAAGGCAACACATATCGTGCAAAATGGTGGACACGAGGCAATGAGCCTGGAACTGAACAATGGGGACCTTGGGAATTGATTGGCTAAACAATCCATACCCGTCTTTATTAATGAAGCAATCGTTGATGCTGAATCAATCAACGATTAAGTGATTTGCTCAGTATTGTTAAGATTTTCGTGCATGTCTAACGAGAATCTTAGCAATTGGGCAAACGCATGATAAAAATTCAATTATTTTTTATGTTTGTATAACAGAACATGGAAAAAACATATATTATAACAACTATTATAAAAATTCCAAGTCCTCTTTTAAGAGGGCTTTTTTTATTTTATCAAGTAACATGAATGAATTGAAATCATAACGTACAGGTAAAATGTTTATTAAATTTTTACACTGAGAAGGGTAAATCTATGGATTTTTTTCCATAGTTTATCAAGCATAATATAGACATAGATTGGTGATTACTTGGTAAAGGAGGTTGATATATGAGAAATAAATATAAGGTAAATGGTTGTTTTCAAGCTGAGCTTTTGATGGAAAAGCCATGATCCACCTGAGCAGGGAACCATGAAAGGAAGAATGATCACCCTAATACTATCGGTGGGATCAAATTATCTAGTTGTACAAAAAAGGGATGTTTTTTAGGATGATAAAGATGAAGCTGGCAAAAAAAATAAAGGTAGTTATGTGTATAGTAAGTATCGTTTTCTTTTTTTATAAAGTAGCCATCAGTCTACCGTATCATGCGTCTGCTGATTCGACAACTGAGAGTAGTGAAAATGCGCCGAGTGAAAGTACTACGACAAAGGAAATGGGTTCTTCAGAAGAAATAAGTGAACCATCCAATAGTACTGTGCAAAGTGATTTCCAATCCGTTTTAGCTGTCCCTACAGCAGCTTCAGGCATAGCTAGTGTGGATAACTTCAATGATTTTCGTACCGCTTTATTGGACCCCGCTATTACAGACATTTATTTAACTGGAGATATCAAGTTAACGGCATCTTTTAATATCAATTCGCCAAAAAATATTTATGGCAATAACCATACGATTGATATTAATCTTCAACTGATTGGCGTTGCATTAGCGTATACGACTTGCTCTATTTCTGATGTCACACTAATCAATCAACATCCATATTCGTTTTTCTGGTCCGAATTCTCAGGAGTCACGATCAACTATACAAATGTCACATCTTCTGGACAACAATTCATTTATCTGCCTTATGGGACAGCGAATTTGTATGAGAATATTACAGCCTCATCAGATACGCAAGAAGTGTGTGAAGTAAAAGAATTAAATATACGAAATGGAGCAAATGTAGCATTCAATAATACGAGTAACAGCTATCCAGTAGTAGGTAATAATAGCAGCACTGTCTTGAACATAGAAGATCATACAACTTTTAGCGCACAATCAAATAATCCAACAGCAACTATTGCAATCGGTCAATCTCTGTCAATCGCAGCAACCAGCAATTTTTCGATTGCTAATTCCACAGGCTGTGCTTTAGGTTCATATTATAGCAGTGCACCATTCACGATCGCTTCAAATAGTGGGATTGGTACTTGGAAGCTAAATGGCACAGACCCACTTCCCGATATCGGCTATACTGGACCAATTACGACAAGTTTTAATTTAACTTCGATTGATATTGCTCAAAATACCTTGAATGTGACGTCTAATAATTCCATGTTTCCAAAATATTTCCAGTCTAAAAATGTAAGAAAAATAGCTAGTGGTCCATTCACGAGTAAAGCACAAGTAATTACCAAGGATATCGATCTATTATTGGGTGAAGTTTGGATACCACCATATAACTTTGTGAGTGCAACAAATGCGCTAGGACAGCCACAAACAATCAATGATGTCACGATTCAAGGCGAAGCGGATGGAGAGAAAATAGGGACCTATCAAATTACTTTTACTTGTGATGATGCGGAGTCTGTGGCGACAGTCAATGTATTTGATATTCAGCTTCATTCCTTGCCTACGATCTATGCCAAAGATACATGGAATGAATATGATGGATTAGATTGTATCATCGAATCAGATAGTAGCAGCAATTCATCTCTTTCGTTTTTCGAGACAAACGTCAGTGTCACTGCACAAAAAATCGAAGGAGCGAATATGATTGATATTGATCCACAAAAATTGACAGAAGAAGAAGGACAGTATGTTCTCACCTATACGTATAAGCATAAATCGAAAAGTATGAATGTGACGGTTGAGGAGAGCCTTTTCAATGATCAATCAATCTATCCGTCCATACTTGATTTTGGCCATGTCCCAATCCAATATACAACCAATCAATTGATTGCTACAAATGCCACAGGGAAAATCGATATCACTGACAAACGAAGTAACAATGGAGACGGCTATAAAGTAAAAGTCACTCAGGACCATGTCTTGACTGGAATAAGTAGTGGCTTTCAATTAACAGGGTCAATCATCCAATTTGAAACAGGGACAGCAACTAATAGTAGTGGGGGAGCAGTGATAAGTACTGGAAGTAATCAAACAATTGATATTCCTGTTGGGCAAGAAAAAGAAGTATTTCGAGTGGATAAAGGGAATAGTCGGGGACAGATCGTTTTGCCACTCACCGAGTTTAAGTTGGAGTTGCCAAGTGACAGTCCGAAAATAGCTGATTCTTATCAGGCAAAAATCACTTGGACACTTTCAGAAACACCCTAGCCATAAGTCTCTAACGGACGATGGATAATGATAGCATGAGAATGTTCAATCTGAGGAGTCAGAAAACGAGAGATCGAAAAAAGAATCAGGATTAAGTTGTGCGCTCATTCATAGAACGTTGTGCCAATCGTTGATAGAGACAACTCACAATGGATCATTTCTGAAAGCGAAAAGGAACGACGTGCAGACTGATCACAATTGAAGTGGCAACAAAGTCGGCTAGCTATAAAATATTTTATACAATGAAAAGGAGCATAAGATAATGGTAATCACAAAAAAATATGTCATGGCAGGTATGAGTATCTTAGTAGGAGCAAGTTTAGGTATAACATCGGTGAGTGCCGATACAACAACTGATGGCACAGTGACTTTACAAGCACCAACTGGTGGAAATGGAGAAGATTTGAACCTAGCAACCAACAAGTTACCAACCAATCTGAATTTTGGTACTGCTAATATCAAATATGATCAATCCATCGAACAAATCGCTACAGTAGATGGTAATCAGGCATCTAACCCAACAACTACGGATATCCAAGTCACAGATAATCGTGGTGATCTAACAAAAGGTTGGAAACTAAAAGTAAAACAAATTGCCCAATTTACGTCCTCAGTCAATCAAGCTGAGTTAGCAGGGGCAGAATTATCGATCAATACAGGAAATGTGACAAACATTGGTGGTGATCTACCCACAGGCGGTGTAATCAACACCCAAGACTATGTGATTACTCCAGATGTGGATGTGGAAGTATTCAAAGCGAGTCCAGGAGAGGGATTAGGAATTTCAACATTGCCAATCAATCAATACAAATTAAGTATTCCTGCTGCAGCAAAAAAAGAAGCGGATACCTATCATGCGCAATTGACTTGGACGTTTTCTGATACATTGTAAGAACTGCCCTTGACAGAAAGGAACTGCCCAGTGAAAATCAAAAAAAATATAGCCATGTTTTTATTTTTACTTGTTTTGTCTCATCTATGTGACGTACCTGTGTTTAGTGATGAAAACTCAGCTTCTCAGAATATTCCATTTTTGGTGTCCACGCAATTGCCGGACAATCAAATAAATAAACAGGTCTCCTATTTTGATTTACAAATGGAACCAAAACAAGAACAGACGTTGCATCTTAAAATCGAAAATATCTCGGATCAGACGATCATGCTAGACACAACTTTATATCAAGGAAATACGAACAGTATCGGGGTCATTGAGTATGATAAATCGGTCAAGGGTTTAGCAAATAACGCGCAAGTCAATATAGAAGATCTAGTAAACATATCAGAAAATAAAATCAAAATTTCTCCAAAGCAAACGCATGAATTACAAGTGAAAATCAAAATGCCTGAAAAGAATCTATCTGGGATTACCATTGGAGCGATCCGGGTAGTTCAGAATAATGAAGCAAACAAAGAAGGCAATATTCAAAATAATTTTGCGAGAGAAATCGGTTTAGTTTTGCAATCAAGTGATCCGGAGCAAATTCCATCAACATTAAAACTTTTAGATGCGCAAGCAGAACAAGTGAATACGCGAAATGTTTTTACAGAGAAAATCCAAAATCCTAAACCCAAATTAATCCGGCTAACCAACATCAAAGCAATCATTACGAAAGAAGATGATCAAGAAGTTATGTATCAAGCAAACCAGCCGGAAGGCTCGATTGCTCCAAATACGGTATTGAACTATAGGATACCATTAGACGGTAAAGCATTATTACCGGGAGTGTATGTTGCGACATTTGAAGCGGATGAAGGGGAACATCACTGGAAGTTAACAAGGAAATTCACAGTAAAAAACAACATAAGCAAAAAATTAAACCAAACAGATATATTGATAAAAAGTCAGCCTAGTTTTTTTGCAAAGTACAAATGGATGATGATAACTGGGTGTGTCTTATTAGTGATTATTCTAGGTCTGTGTATTTATATAGGTAAAATCAAAAGGAAGTTGGTTGAACAAGAGAAGAGCTAAGCTAGTTTATAATAAGTAAAAGGGGGAGAACAGAAGTGATGCCACGTTCTTCCTCTTTTTTTACAAAAAAATAAATTTTTTTAAATTTTATGAAACTTTTACTTCAACTTGATTTTTTAATGATATTATCCATTTAATTTAACAGGTGGGTGGGGGAGTAATAGTGTTTAGAAAATATTTAGAGAAAGAAATTTTTCGAAAAGTAACTATTATTAATCTATTATGGGAAAAATCAAGTTTGACTTCGCTGGAGATGTCTCAACAATTGAATGTTTCTGTTTCAACGATAAAAGGAGACATAAAAGCAATCAATCTACAATTCGATGAGACTGATCCGTTGATTGAATCAAATCCAACAGGGTATTTGATCAGACATAAGTATAAAAGAAATAAACGAACGTATATGAAGAAAGTCTATCAATATTCACCATTTATCAAAGCGTGTATGTATTTCTTTAAAACCGATTTTTCGAATCCCCTAGGTTTTGCCAAGCAAGAATATATCTCTTCCTCCAAAGCATATCAACTAAAAAAAGAGGTGATGTCCTATGTCGCCTCTTATGGCATCGACCTCAATGATAAGAAGGTAGAAGATGAGTATCGCTTACGGTTTTTAATTGCACTTTTTCAAATGAAGAGCGGTATTCAAGTAGTTAAGGTGTCAAAAACAAGTCAGTACAAAATAAATCATTTGTTTCAACAAATCGAAAAAGAACAAAAATGTTTATTTTCAGATTTCTCAAAAGAATACGCACAGATTTTACTTCAACTGATGTTTGATCGAAAAATGAAGTTGAAAGACAATCTAGATCTAAAAAAGTTAGAGATGTATAAATGCACACCTATTTATCATCAGATAGAAGATCGTCTTGTCGCCTTTTTGAAACAAATGTTTTTAAGCCCAGATGAACGAAACTTAAACTATTGTACGATCGTATTCAATTTTTTAAACCAAAATTTTTATGAAATAAATGCACATGAAAAGAATTATCAATGCTATATCGCTTTTACTAAAGAGTTCCCAGAGATCAAGTATGAGTATCTGATCGACAAGATGGAACGTAATATTCCTAACTTTTCTAATAATCAACGAACCATCGAAGTACTAACTTTGATGTTTTTGCGGAAATGTCATTTTAATTTTCAACAGCTGACTCCTGAAGAACATGTTGTGGAAGGGACAGATATGGCAGAGATTCCTCAAGCTTTCTTTGAGAAAATCAAGCAGATCTTTATGGACTGGAATGATTTTTCAGGATTGAACCTAGCATTTTCAGATGATCATTTTCGGTATTTAGCAACAAAAATTTATTTTTTGACTTATCGGAGTAAAAATGAAAAAAGAGTCTTTTTACTGACAGGTGTCTGTACGGACTTCTTATGGGCACAGGAAATGTTAGAACAAGAATTTGGAAACACCCTGGACATTCAACAATTCAATCCGGAAACCATTCCCAGCAACTATAATAAACGTGACGTGATTTTATATAATATCAGCCATGAGAAACTATCCCAAATTGATTGCTTCAAAATGAGGGTATCCTTTAATTTTGATTTTTGTGAATTGTTTAACATAAGGAAAGAATTATTTGGTTATGATATCGCTATGTATAAAAAAATCATCGAGAAAGAATTACGATAAATAGAAGAGATGGGCTGAGGCAGCTGATTTTTTAGAAAAATAAATAAAAAAACGAAAATCGCTTGTTGAACGACGATTTTCGTTTTTTTATTCTTGAGGATTTTGTTTATTCTTGAAACTTGCACTTACATTGGTGGAGTAACTGACCACATAAGATGCACCTCCTTTAGTTCGACTGTTGATAAATAGACTATATCATTGGAATAGACCAAAAAAACATCTTGTATGGTATTGCAACATTATAATTTCTATTTAAGTTAAATCAAGGAATAAATGGCTGAATTAAATGATTCTGGGACATTTGTCCTCTCGCACCCCCTAAAACTGAATAAACGGTGGGAACAAAAGTAACGACTTCGGAAACAAGACACTATTCAAAAAAAATTTGAAAACAATTTTGTTGGATAGCACCTTATTTCTCGCAGCTAAACACTTCTATCCCAAGCTCTTTTTAAACAAAAGCTAAAAAAATGAAAATAAGTCCTGTATTTTGTTAATGTATACTATAATAGAAATTAACTATGAATTTTGGAGGAATTTCCATGAAACAAAAAATTGCAGTATTAGGCCCTGGTTCTTGGGGAACTGCTTTAGCTCAAACCTTAGCAGAAAATGGACATGACGTCCGTATCTGGGGGAATGTTCCAGAACAAATCACAGAAATCAATACGTATCATACGAATAAACACTATTTACCTGAATTACATTTACCAGAATCGATCATCGGTTACACAGAATTGGCTGAAGCTGTCAAAGAGGTAGATGCAGTATTATTTGTCGTACCGACGAAAGCAATCCGTGCTGTAGCACAAGAATTGCTACAACATTTAACGACAAAACCAGTGATCATCCATGCCAGTAAAGGATTAGAGCAAGACACGCATAAACGGATATCAGAAGTGATTGCCGAAGAAATCCCAGAAGAAAAACGACAATCTATCGTTGTTTTATCAGGCCCTAGTCACGCAGAAGAAGTGGCGGTCCACGATATCACAACGATCACTGCTGCAAGTGTTGATCAAAAAGCAGCTACTTATGTGCAAGAATTATTTATGAATGATTATTTCCGAATCTATACAAATAATGATGTGATCGGTGTGGAAACAGGTGCAGCATTGAAGAATATCATTGCAATCGGTGCCGGCGCGATCCACGGTCTTGGTTTTGGTGACAATGCGAAAGCGGCGATCATGACAAGAGGATTAGCTGAAATCAGTCGTCTCGGTGTAGCGATGGGCGCGAACCCTTTGACCTTTATTGGATTGAGCGGTGTTGGTGATCTGATCGTCACTTGTACCAGTGTCCATTCACGAAATTGGCGCGCGGGGCATATGCTGGGTGAAGGACAAAAATTAGATCAAATCCTGGAAAATATGGGGATGATCGTGGAGGGTGTATCGACAACAAAAGCGGCGGTTGAGCTGGCTGAGCAACTAGGTGTAGAGATGCCCATCACTCAAACAATCTATCAGGTCCTTTATCAAGGGAAGGATATCAAACAAGCAGCAAAAGAAATCATGTTGCGTGATGGCAAGATGGAAAACGAATTTCAGTAAATCAACAGAATGGAGTATATAAATACGCATATGGAGAATAAAATCGTAAGAAAAGCAGTCATTCCTGCAGCAGGTCTAGGTACACGTTTTTTACCTGCTACAAAGGCAATGGCAAAAGAAATGTTGCCGATCGTTGATAAACCAACGATCCAATTTATCGTAGAGGAAGCTTTAGCTTCGGGGATCGAAGATATTTTGATCGTTACCGGAAAAGAAAAACGACCGATTGAAGACCATTTTGATTCGAATATCGAATTAGAATTGAATCTACAAGAAAAAAATAAAATCGACTTGCTAAAATTAGTCGAAGAAACAACGAATGTCAATCTCCACTTTATCCGTCAGTCCCATCCTTTAGGACTAGGTCATGCGGTATTACAAGCGAAAACTTTTGTTGGAGATGAACCATTCATCGTTATGCTTGGGGACGATTTGATGGAAGATGAGATTCCACTGACAAAACAATTGATCTTAGATTACGAGAAAACAAAAGGTTCGACTGTAGCAGTCATGAAAGTTCCTCATGAAGACACGTCAAAATATGGGATCATCGATCCAGAAACAAAAGAATCTGAAGGCTTGTATGAAGTGAAACGATTCGTCGAAAAACCAACACCTGAAGAAGCTCCGAGTGATTTAGCGATTATTGGACGCTACTTATTGACACCAGAAATTTTTGAATTATTAGAAACACAAAAACCTGGAGCTGGAAATGAGGTTCAATTGACGGATGCCATTGATGAATTAAATAAAAAGCAACCCGTATATGCGAGAGAATTCAAAGGCTCTAGATATGATGTCGGTGATAAATTTGGTTATCTAAAAACAAGTATCGAATACGGTTTAGGTCATCCTGAAATCAGCGAGCAACTGAAACAATACCTCATTGATCTAAGTCATTCTCTGGACTAAAAACTTAACAATTAGAGAAATAAAATCTTGAGAAAAGAATAGTAAATGAGGTGTATTGCTTACATGGGGATTCTAATCAACATTGCACAAACGTTTCTTGATGGATTGAAATGGTTGATGGAGGGAAATAATTGGCTGTTTTTACTGCCAGTATTATTTATTAGTTTGTTTACGATGTTTTATATGGTCAGAATAAAAGAAACCTTTTTGATTTTTATTTGGTACTTAGCAACAGTGGCGATCGGTAGTTTGATCATCGTTCTTTTGTGGGGAGATCAACAGGCATTTCTTTTTGCGGCAGCTTTTCTTTTGCTGTACCTTTTTGCCTATATCCCGTATCTACTCAAAAAATTTCATGTCGTCAAAAAAGGCAAACATGCGGCTTCTCCGAACCGCTCAAAGGCTGTCTCAGAAAGACGGACAAGATCTGACCGCTGATATTTTGATACTTGCACTTGTTTCGCACTTTCCTTACAATAGATGCAGATAGAAATAACTAAAAAAAAAGGCTCCTTGATAGTTAGCGGCAACTAACTATCAAGGAATGACCAGTCACACGTATACACCCTGACCGATCATTTTGCCATAGTCGATGCAGCGCACCGACCGCATTTATTGTACCTGATTTAAGGAAGATTTTCTACCTTATGAATAGAAAAAGCGGAGGAAGCAAGGCGATTTATTTACTATGTCAAAAAAGATGTATATTCAAGCAAGCAGTTTGTTTAATCCGTTTGAAAGACTTGCTTTTAGCGATACATCGTTCCTATCTTTTACACTGAAGCCGAAGAACATCAAGATGCTGCTACATCAGATCTTTCGCTGGAGTGTAATGAATAAGTGGTTAAGGTAAAGATGAGACTGAGCAATTGCTTCGTCTCATCTTTTTGTATTTTTCTTTTTGATAGTTGTCTCTATTCTGAAATAGCAGAAGAAGAGGAGAAAAGAATGAGCTTACCCTATTTTGATTATTGTCAACAACTTGAACGAAAATTAAGGATCGAGGAACCCTTGATGGAACAAGCGGGACGTTGGATCGCTACACAGATTCATCGAGGAGGATGCTTACATATTTTTGCTAGCCGTACCTTGCAAGGTATTGCCTATGAATTTTGGCAACAATCTCCAAAAATCTTGCCAACTCAGTTGATTGAACACCCTGCAGCGGGAATTTATGAGTCACTGGAAGGAACGGGTCAAGCAATCATTGAACAAATCAATGCGCAACCCGAGGATATTTTTCTTCTCTTATCAAATGAAGGGAGAAATCCTGCAATCATTGAACTGGCGGAATGGGTCAAAGAACAAGGTCACCTATTGATCGTGATCACAGGATTTGATTTATCCCGAAGTATCAAATCAAGACATAGTAGTGGTTTGCGCTTATATGAATATGCAGATCTAGTATTAGATAACTATGCAACGATAGACGATGCCGTCCTTACGGTTCCTAAGTTTGAGCCAGCTATATGTGGCACAGCTTCGTTAGCCACCTTAATTTTATTACAGCAAATCGTTTATTTTTCAGTTTATTATTTGTTGGAGAATGACTAAAGAGAGAAGGATAAGAGCCCGAAAAAGAGACAAGAAAGAATCGTGATGATTCTTTCTTGTCTCTTTATACACGTTGATGAAAGAGTCTTCCCCAAAACTCTTTACACTCCAATTATAGTACATTTGTTATGAATATTGCAATGAAGATACCTAATGAAAATAAAAAGAGAGTAAGAGAGAGGCAGAAATTCAATTAAAAACATCGGTTTAAATAGGAAAGAAGTACGGATGGAAATGTATAAATATTTGTTAATCTCTTAAAAAATCTTTGTTTATACGTAAATAGAAATGAAAATAAATGATCGGAAATAGCTACATTGTAAAAATAAAAAAAGAATTTTAATCCATTTTTATAGGTGCTATGGCTTTGAGAACAGCTTTTTTATTAAAATGTGTCTTGAAGATAACTAAAATCAATAGATTTTTTTAATTGTTTATTCATGTGGTATAGAACATTTTACTGTATAATCTATTTGCTTATTCATTATTGACAAAAACGTAGCAAGAAAGGAAGAACGAGTTTTGAAGAGAAAAAATTCTTCAGTAAAGAAAAAACGAGACTTTACCAAAATGACGACACCGCATACGTATGTCATTATTTTTGGTGTAGTTGTACTTGCCTGGTTATTAACATTTATCGTACCAGCGGGGAGATTCAGTACGCAAGATATAGAATACAAAGATGCAAATGGAGAAACTAGTACCAGAACAGTATTACGCCAAGATTCGTTTCGTTATGCTTATGAATTAGATAAGTCTTTTGTATTTGATCAACTGGAAGAATTACAAAATGATCCAAAGGAAAGAGAAAAGCTAGCTGTTCCTGAAGAAGGATTAGAAGAAGTCTTGGCAGCTGGTGAAAAAAACTTGACCCAAGAGAAACTAGATGAAATCTCACTGACAGATGATGTTTTATACGATGAATATGGTGAAGACATCTATGATACCTCAAAGAAATTGCATAAAACAGCAAAACTATGGGGAACCGATGATTTCGGTGGGTTTGGCTTTTTGAACTTTGTTTTTGAAGGTCTAGTATCAGGCGATAAATATGGTTCAGCAGTCGGGATTGCTGCACTTATTTTAGTCGTGGGTGGGGCATTTGGGATCATCATGCGAACAGGTGCCATTGATGCAGGTATTTATGCTTTTATCAATAAGACACGTGGTCTAGAACGTTTAGCTTTACCGCTCTTATTCTTTGCTTTTTCATTTGGAGGCGCAACGTTCGGTATGGCTGAAGAAGTCATTCCATTCTCAATGGTCATGGTACCTTTTGTGATTGCCTTAGGCTATGATTCGATCGTCGCCGTTACAGTCACCTATGTGGCGTCACAAGTCGGGAATGCCACGTCATGGATGAGTCCGTTCAGTGTCGCCGTTGCTCAAGGGATCGCAGGTATTCCAGTCTTATCAGGCGCCACCTTCCGATTGATCATGTGGGTCGTCGTGACTGCGTTATCGGCTGGTTACTTAATGATCTATGGAGAAAAAGTTCGGAAGAATCCGGAAAGTTCATTAACGTATAAATCTGACGAATACTTCCGTAACCATTTGAAGAAAACATCCGATGAACAAAAACCATTTACATTAGGCCATAAATTGATTTTAGCGGAAATGTTGATCGTTTTAGTTTGGATCGTTTGGGGAGTTACTCAAAAAGGCTATTATATCCCAGAAATCGCCTCTCAATTTTTTGTAATGGGACTAGTCGCAGGGATCATTGCTGTTTTATTCAAATTAGACGGTATGACGGTCAATGATATTGCCTCTTCTTTCCAATCTGGGGCAGCAGATCTAGCTGGAACAGCAATCGTTGTTGGGATGGCAAAAGGAATCTTGCTTGTATTAGGTGGATCAGATGCTTCTGTACCTTCTGCGCTTAATACAATTTTGCATGGTATAGGAACAGCGCTGACTGGTGTACCGGCAGTTATTGGTGCATGGGCGATGTATGTGTTCCAAAGTTTGTTCAATCTAGTCGTCACTTCAAATTCTGGACAAGCGGCATTGACGATGCCAATCATGGCACCGTTAGCTGATTTAGTTGGTGTCTCTCGTCAAGTTGCCGTATTGGCTTATCAATTAGGTTCAGGATTCATGGATGCGTTCACGCCAGTTTCTGCTAGCTTGATCGGCGTCTTAGGTGTGGCACGGATCGAATGGGCAAAATGGGCACGATTCCAAATCAAAATGCAAGGATTCTTCTTTGTTTTAGGAACAATCTTCATTATGATTGCGATCGCGATCGGCCTTCAATAAAACAAATAAGAACTGATTGATAGCAATCAAAGAAACGGTGCTACCCATATGTAACGCTGAGATAATAAGCGAGAAAATCCGAAAGTATCTTCATATTTTGGGACTTTCTCGCTTATTTCCAAAAGAGCGACGTAGGATCGCTAGATTGCTTTTCAAACAACCCTTTGTGTGTATGAAAAGATACAGACTATTTTATAAAGAGGAGGATCACGGATGAAACTCATTCGACAAATCGATGTCTATGCACCAGAATATCTTGGTAAGAAGGATGTATTAGTGGCAGGAAATAAAATCATTGCCTTGGAAGATCAACTATCTGGCGGTTACGAAGAATTGATCGTGGAAGAAATTTCAGGAGAAGGAAAACTCTTGACCCCAGGTTTTATTGATGCCCATTTCCATATTATAGGTGGCGGCGGCGAAGGCGGCTATCATAATCGCACACCAGAAGTCACACTTAGTCAACTAACGACAGCAGGAGTGACAACAGTCGTAGGTTGTATCGGGACAGATGGCGAAGGTCGAGATATGACTGCTTTGATCAGTAAAGCAAGAGGGCTAGAGGCAGAAGGATTGACTACGTATGTTTATGTTGGTTCTTATCGGTTGCCGGTCAAAACGGTGACTGATTCATTGATCAAAGATTTTCTTACTATTGATAAGATCATTGGGATCGGAGAAATCGCTGTCTCTGATCATCGCTCTTCTCAACCAACATTCGACGAGTTTGCTCGGGCAGTGGCGGATGCTCGTGTTGGGGGCATGTTATCAGGTAAAGCAGGAATAATGAATGTCCATTTAGGTGGCGGAAGTCGAAAATTGGAATTATTGAATCGTGTGGTTGAAGAAACAGAAATCCCTATTACTCAGTTTTATCCGACGCATGCGAATCGGACAACTGAATTATTAGCTGCATGTATCGAATTTGCAAAAAAAGGTGGAACGATCGATTTCACTGCAAGTGAAGATCCTGATTTTTGGGAAAAGACCGATGGTGAAGTTCGTTTCAGTAAAGCATTGAAGCAGTTATTGGAAGCACAAGTCTCTCTTGATAACTTCACCTTGACCTCCGATGGACAAGGTAGTCTCCCATATTTTGACCAAGAGAACCATTTTATCGGTATGGGCGTCGGTAGTGCGAAATCCTTACTGGTTGGCATCAAAGAAGCCGTTCAAAAAGAAGACATCCCCTTAGAGATTGCCTTACGAGCTGTGACGTCCAATCCTGCAAGAGTCCTGAAACTGGACCAAAAGGGAAGAATCGCTGTCGGGAAAGATGCGGATCTTTGTTTACTTGATAAAGAAACCTTAGAAATTGATACGGTGATTGCTAATGGAACGATCATGGTCCAAGAAAAACAAGTGAAAGTTTGGGGAACATTTGAGCAAATGATTGCAACGAGCTGAATGTTAGGATAAGCATACTGTTTGTTTGTTTTTATAATTGGTGTTACTCTAAAAGTGGTTAGAAAGACAAATTTTAGAGGAGGAAATATTATGGCAGATTTAGAAGGACGCTCTAAAGATTTGAAAGACAAAGTTGCAGGTGAAGGCAAGGAAGCCTATGGAAAAGCAACAGGTGATAAAAGTAAAGAAACAAAAGGTAAAGCCCAATCTGCAGGTGCGGATATCAAGAGTAAAGCTCGTAATATCGGCGATGAAATCAAAGAAGGCTTTGAAGATGTAAAAGAAAAATTTTCAAAAAAAGACCATAAATAGTCTACTTGTAAATTCTAAAAAAAAAGCGTCCTACCAATAAGGTGGACGCTTTTTTTAGCGGTTAACCAATGTCAATGGACGCGAATGTTTTGTTTTTTAATTCAAAAACTTCATCACATTTTTTAGCCACTTCTAATTCGTGTGTCACAATGATGATACAGCGATCTTGCTCATGGGCGATTTCTTGGAAGAGTTGAACGATTTCTTGTGAAGTCGTTTCATCGAGGTTTCCTGTTGGTTCATCCGCGATGATCAACTGATGTTCGCAACAAATCGCTCGGACGATCGCTACGCGTTGTTGTTGTCCCCCAGATAATTTAGTGACTTGTTGTTTTGCAAGAGTTTCATTTATCCCAACGCGTGCCAAGCGATCAAGTGCTACTTGGCGATAATTTTTTTGAGGAGTATTTGAAATTTCCATGGCGGTAATGACGTTATCAAGAGCGGAAAGGTAAGGCAATAAGTTGTACGCTTGAAAAATAATGGATACATCATTTTTACGATAATTTCGTAGTCCTATTTTAGCTAAAGCGCGCTCTTCATAATACACAGTCCCTTCTTTTGGTGTATCGAGTCCTGAGATCAACGAAAGGAAGGTCGTTTTTCCTGAACCACTTGCCCCTAATATGGCGTACATTTTCCCTTTTTCAAAGGATAAATTCACGTTTTTATAAAGTGCTTCTGTTGGATTCTGATACCAGAAGCCCAAGTTTTCTGTACGTAACATCCAATTCCCCCTTTAGTTTAATAAAATTTTTCGTGGATTTAATCGTAGTATGCCAATGGATGCTAGAAAAACGGAGAGTAAGCTGATCCCGAATGCAACCGCTGCTAGAAGGCCGAGTTGAGCTGGTTGAACGGTGATTTCAAGGTCGCTTACTTGTTCCGAAACGGTAAATGGATTACTAGTTCCACCGGGTTGTCCGCCAGGTCCACGATTGCCACCACCAGGCATCTGCTCTCCTTGTTGCTCGGCAGGTGAGTCGGTTGACGTTTCAGTTTGTTGATCAAGCAACTGTTGACCGACAGCATTTGCAACGACATTTCCACTGAATGAAGCCACACCTAACGCGACGATCATACATATGGCCACTTCTGTAAACAATTGAAGGACGATTTTGCTTCTGGATTCGCCTAATGAAAGCAATACGCCTAATTCATGGCGGCGTTCCCGGATCGTGATCATGATGATCAAAGTTAAAATAATGATTCCAGCCACCGCAACGAGTAAAACGACATTTTGTGAAAAACTGGCCACGTTGTTAAGTGGTTCAAGCATTGCTTGGAACATCGTATCGTTTGATTGAAGACTGAACGTTGATGTATCGATCAGGTTTTCTGCTTTAGTGATAAAATCTGCCATTTTATTGGGATCGGTCAGCGTATAAACCGCAGAGTCGATTGTGTCATCTTCTGAAGAACCATTCAATGTATTAGCAAACGTATAATAAGTATACAAAGTGTTCGCTGGATTCATGAAATTGAAATTCATTCCCATGCTACTACTTGTTTCACTCGACTCATAGATTCCTTTAATCGTCATTTCATAAGTTGTTTCTTCATCTTCAGTGCTAGTAATAACGAAAGTATCCCCTACGGATAAGTCATTTGCGCTAGCTAAAGTAGAGTCGATCACGACATTGTTCGTATCTTTGTCGCTATCAGTGATTCCTTCTCCTTCGATGATTTTTGCTGTGCCATCCGTAAAGCTACTGGTTTGGGCTGTATCGGATACCCCGCTGATTTGAAAGTCTGCTTGGATCATTTGCGGTTTGCCACCCCCCATAGCTCCACCCATGTTTTCACCGTTTGGTGCAGCATCAGTCGTAGTATCAGTTTCAGTTTCTTCTGATGTTTCTGAGGTATCAGAGCTTGAAATGGCAGTGATACCGCTATTGGCTAAAGCTGATGCAGAGCTTTCGAAGGAAAAACTTGCTACATTATCTAGTGCTGCGATCTTTTCTGCATCGCTGACTGAAACAGGTGTGAGGGAGAAACTTCCAGGATCTGGTCGCCCACCGGATTCAGTATCAGTTGCCTCCGTTTGTTTTTGAAAAGCCGCTTCACGATTCGCACTTAAAGTGACGGTCGCGCCGACATCTTTTTGAGCTTGCTCTGCGGCTTGTTGAGCCGCACTACGTATGGTTAGTCCAGCAAGAACGAAGACAAGGATTGCTGTAAAAACTGCTAATAATAGTAAAGAACGCCCCCATTTTACTTTTGTACTTTTTAATGCTCGTTTGAAAAAATTCATTGGTTCGATCTCCTTTCGAAATGAGTACAAAAAATAGAATAAAGGGAGTAGCTTAAGCCTACCTTAAAAAGAGACTACGACCAGAGAGAGTTGAAGCCTAAAAACAAGTCAAATGGAGTAGGAAATGAAAAACATTCTATAGTTATTGAGTAATTTATGGTAAAATAGACGAAGTATCTTCTAAAATGAAAGAAGAAAAAATGGTCTGGGAAAAACATGGAGACAGAAACAATCGTACATGCTAGCGATTTGTTTGATTTGTTGTATAATGATGTGGAGCAGTTGATCGAGCAACTGAAGCAATCCCGATTTTTTTGTGTCAAAAAAAGATCCTAAACGCCTGTAAAATTAAGATGGATTTTAGTACTTAGTGAAATCATCCGAAAACCAGGCACTCAGAAAATGGATCGTTTAAATAAAATAGAGAATCGACATCGTTAAATGAAGATGTCATAAGAAGAGGTGAAATTTGTGAGTACCATTAAGATTATCCCTTTAGGCGGTGTACGCGAAAACGGAAAAAATTTGTACATTGCAGAAGTAGGGGAAGCTATTTTTATTTTAGACTGTGGTCTGAAGTATCCTGAAAACGAATTATTAGGGATTGACGTTGTGATTCCTGATTTTACGTATTTAGAAGATAATGTCGATCGTGTAGCAGGTGTCTTTCTGACACATGGTCACGCAGATGCGATTGGGGCGTTGCCTTATTTATTGTCAAAGATTTCTGTACCTGTGTTCGGAACAGAGTTGACGATCGAATTGGCAAAATTGAATGTCAATCGCAATGATGCTGCAAAAGGATTCAAGGATTTTCATGTAGTAGATGAGCATACAGAGATCGATTTCGGTGAAACGATCGTTAGCTTCTTCCGCACTACCCATACGATCCCAGATTCAGTTGGGATCAATTTAAAAACCCAAGAAGGAAATATCGTTTATACGGGTGATTTCAAATTTGACCAAATGGCGATCCCAATGTACCAAACGGATTACGCTCGTTTAGCAGAGATTGGGAAAGAAGGCGTGTTAGCTTTACTGAGTGAGTCAGCAAATGCAGAAAACGCGACCCCTGTTGCTTCTGAGTTCCAAATCGCTGATGAAGTATTTGATACCATCAAATATTGGGAAGGACGGATCATCGTTGCTTGTGTTGCAAGTAATCTTCAACGTGTCCAACAAATCTTAGACGCCGCTGCCAAAGCAGGACGTAAGGTCGTGTTGACTGGTCAAGACTTTGAACGGATCATCCGAACAGCTATGCGCTTAGAAAAACTTCAATTACCAAGTGAGGATCTATTGGTCACATTAAAAGATATGAAAAAATATGAGCCTGAAGAACTGATTATTTTAGAAACAGGCCGTATGGGTGAACCAATCAAGTCTTTACAAAAAATGGCGAATGGTGCGCACCGTCATATCAAGATCAAAGAAGGCGATCTTGTTTATATCACAACGACACCAAGTATTGCGATGGAAACGATGGTTGCTAAGACAGAAGATATCATTTACCGAGCAGGTGGAATAGTCAAACAAATCTCTGACAACCTGCGGGTTTCCGGTCATGCAAATCCTAATGACTTACAATTGATGTTGAATTTCATGAAACCTAAATATTTCATCCCAGTTCAAGGAGAATATCGTGAATTAGCTGCCCACGCAGACTTAGCCCATGCAGTTGGTATCCCCTACAAAAATATCTATATCACAGGACGTGGGGATGTTTTAGAATATAAAAACAAGCGGATGAGTGTGGCAGGTACGATAAGTGCTGAAAATGTCATGATCGACGGACTAGGTGTTGGCGATATTGGAAATATCGTCTTACGCGATCGTAAAATCTTATCTGAAGACGGTATTTTTGTTGCAGTAGTGACAATTAGTCGTCGCGAAAAGAAAATTGTCTCAAAACCGCAAATCACTTCACGAGGATTTGTTTATGTCAAAGCAAGTCGTGATTTGATCAATGAAAGTAGCAACATGATCGAAACCATTGTAGGCAAACATTTAGAAAGCGATGATTTCGAGTGGAGCAAGCTGAAACAAGAAATACGTGATCAATTAGGTCGCTATTTGTTTGAACAAACCAAACGCCGCCCAGTGATTTTACCAGTCATCATGGAAGCGACACAACGTCGCGGCAAAAGATAAAAAATGAAAAGCTGTATCAAAAGATGTTCAGATGATGGATATGTTTGGTATAGCTTTTCTTTTATAGGAGCGAGATCATTGAATATATACGATGGAAAGGTGGAAGTGTCTATAATGGAAAAAGAACTTGGTTTGGGAAATAATCAAATGAAAGAGAAACAGATCATCATTTTTGGCGTAACTTCAATGAGTACAGATAGTACGCTTTATAGCAATTTGTTAGTAACAAAGATGAACAACTTCGCAAAAAAACAACATTTACTTGTGCATGTTGACATGCATAGCATTTCTAAGTTGGATCAGTATGCAAAGGCTGCCGATGTTATTCTATTATCTCCAGAGCTGTCTTCTATGAGAGAAACTATCATAAAAGAGTATCCTACAAAGGTTATTGAAGTGATAGACATGAAAGATTACGGTCTGCTAAATGCTGAGAATATCTTAAAAAAATTTCTCCATCACTAAACTGGAAAAGAAGAAATTTTCAAAATAGTTAGCAAACTTCGTTTTTTTTATTTTTTATCACTCCTCTATCTAAAAAAGTGTTGTGGATTTGTTCAATCTTATAAGCCGTATAAGGCATTTCAACTTAAATAAAAATACCAATAGTAGAAACTAGAGCCTTAATTTCTACTATTGGTATTTTTTATTTTGAGCATCATTACAGATTCGTAGTCATTCTGGTTTTATTCACAGTGATCAAACAATAAACAGAAACTGTCAATCATAGACGAAACATTCTTTTATCTGGGTATTCAGTCGTAAGTACACGCTCACTTGATACTTGGTACAACCTGTATTATCTGTTACAATTGAATAGGATATACTGTACTACTAATTGTGTGAATGATCGAAATGAAAACGAAAGAGTCAGTGACCAAAATGTTGAGGAGTGAGAAGATGAAGATTACTTATCATGGACATTCTTGTATTTCTCTGGAAATGAAAAATGGCCAACAAGTGCTGATAGATCCATTTATTACTGGGAATCCTATGACTGATTTAAAAGTGGATGAAGTCCAGACGGACTGGATATTGATCACCCATGGACATGCTGATCATATTGGAGACATGTTGCCGATTGCGAAGAACAATAAGGCGACCATCATCAGTATTGTCGAAATCGCTGATTATGCACAACAGCAAGGAGCGAACTCTTTTGGGATGAATATCGGTGGCAAAAGGGAGTTTCCTTTTGGCACAGTCAAATTTGTCCATGCACAGCATAGTTCAAGTATTGAAATCGATGGTGTTTCGCGTTATATGGGAGAGCCTAGTGGTATTCTGATCCAAGCAGATGGGAAGACGATTTATCATGCGGGTGATACCGCAGATTTTAGCGATTTAGCGCTCTTAGGTGAACAGTTTATGATCGATGTAGCCTTTTTACCGATTGGCGACAATTATACAATGGGGCCTGAGGATGCGGCTCGTGCGGCAAAGCGAATCAAAGCGAAGAAAGTCGTGCCGATCCATTACAATACCTTTCCTGTCATTGAACAAGATCCGCAAGTATTCATCGATTTATTAGCAGATACCGAAGGAAAAATAATGAGCGTTTCGGAAACGCTGGAAGTGTAGGGGAAAGAGATGGCGACAAAACATGATTTGATTTTAGAATATATCGAAAGCCTACCAGTGGGGAATCGAATATCTGTCCGTAGTATTGCCAAAGAATTGAATGTCAGTGAAGGAACGGCCTATCGAGCAATTAAAGACGCTGAAAATGTAGGATTAGTGTCAACGATCCAACGAGTAGGAACGATTCGGATCGAACGTAAATTGAAGAAAAATATCGAACGATTGACATTTGGCGAAGTCGTGCGGATCATTGAAGGCGATGTTTTAGGCGGAACAGTCGGTCTAGATAAAGTCTTGAATAAATTTGTCATAGGTGCGATGACCGAACACGCAATGGAACGCTATATCACTCCAGGTTCATTGATGATCGTTGGTAACCGTACAGAAGTGCAAAAATTAGCACTTGAGGATGGCGCAGCAGTGTTGATCACGGGTGGTTTTGATACGACGCCTGAGATTGCCAAATTAGCGGATGAATTAGCTATGCCGATTTTACGTACGACCTATGATACCTTTACCGTAGCAACGATGATCAACCGAGCGCTTAGTGACCAACTGATCAAAAAAGATATCATGCTCGTCGGTGATATTTATTTGACTGCCCAAAAAACACATTATTTGTTACAGTCGGATACGGTGGCTGATTATCAACGGATTTCAGAAGAAACCCAACATTCTCGTTTCCCAGTGGTGAATCATCACATGCGTTTGATGGGGATCATTACGGCGAAAGATGTCGTAGGTAAAGCACCGACACAAGTCATTGATCGGGTCATGACCAAAGATCCCATCAGTGTCAAGAAAACGATGAGCGTCGCTTCTGTCGGACATCAAATGATTTGGGATGGTTTAGAAGTCATGCCAGTCGTTTCCGATGATTTGACGTTAGAAGGATTGATCACACGGCAAGATGTCATGAAGGCGATGCAATTGGTGCAACGTCAACCGCAAATCGCTGATACGATTTCTGATCAGATTTCAGGGGCGATCCAAACGATCGATACAGATCGTGAAGGCAATCGATTGACGACGCCTAAGTTCAAATTTGAGGTTTCGCCACAAATGGTAACAGGTGTTGGAACGATTTCTTTTGGGGTGTTAAGTGAAATCATTTCAGATGTTGCTCAAAAAACAATGATCATGAATCAGCGCAGGAATATCTTGTTGGAGCAAATGAATCTACATTACCTTCGTCTGATCCAGATCGAAAGTGAGTTAGACATTCGTCCAAGAGTTTTAGAAATCGGTAGAAGATCCGCTAAACTTGATGTAGAAGTATTTATAGAAAACACGATCGTGGCTAAAGCCATTGTCGTCTGCCAAGTGATGGAACGTTCGTAGAGAGTAGGAAAGAAAATGACCATACAAGAAGAGATTTTGAATGAAATCAAAAAATATCAAAAAATCGTGATCCACCGACATCAAAGACCTGATCCAGATGCTTTAGGTTCACAAGTGGGATTAGCTGAGTTATTACGTAATAGTTTTCCAGAAAAAGAAATTCGTCAAGTTGGAAAAGACGTTGAGGGCTTACGTTATTTAACAGAAATGCAAGAAATCGACGATGCCTTTTATCAAGGGGCATTAGTTATCGTGACAGACACAGCGAATGCGCCACGTATTGATGATAAGCGCTATTCCTTAGGGGAGCAAGTGATCAAAATCGATCATCATCCGAATGATGAACCATATGGTGATTTACTTTGGGTAGATACGAAAGCTAGCAGCTGTAGTGAAATGATCGCTGAGTTTGCTTTGCTGTTCCCTGATGAGCTGAAAATGAACAGCGACTCTGCTCGTTTATTGTATGCAGGAATCGTTGGTGATACTGGAAGGTTCTTATATCCTTCAACAACAGGACGCACGTTAGAACTAGCAGCAGAGTTAAGAAAGTATTCTTTCGACGCAAGCAAATTGAATCGTGAAATCGAACAAATCACCATGAAAGTAGCGAAACTATCCGGTTGTGTCTATCAAACGATCGAAGTTGACGAAAAAGGTGCCGGAAAAGTGATATTGTCACAAGCATTGTTAGGCAAGTATGGCATCGTCGATTCAGAGACCGCAGCTGTCGTCTCTTTACCAGGTGTGATTGACGAAGTGTTAGCTTGGGCGATTTTTGTCGAGCAACCAGAGGGCTATTATCGTGTACGTTTACGTTCAAAAGGACCAGTCATCAACGAGATCGCCAAACGACATCATGGTGGCGGCCATCCCTTGGCAAGTGGCGCAAATGCAAAAGACCTGCAAGAAGTAGCAGAGATCTACAAAGAAATACAAGAAGCTTGCACCAATTATGCACGTTAAAAGTGTACTCCAAGTAGTCAATCGAGAATTTTAAGCAAACGTTACATGCTCTTTTATCTATTCCCTTTGGCACGAATAAATGGTGGGGGCAGAAGTGACCTCTTCGGCAATCAGGTTACTTCTGCCTTGACCTTTTACTCATCGAAGTTGATTGTCTTTTTATCAGGTGTATGTGCAATCAAGGTCAGTGAGATTGAATCAGCGTAGGCAGTTTAGGATCTCCGATAAGAAGTTGCTCTTTTCAAACTGTTATTTTTCCGTTATAATATTGCTCAATAACGAACAAAAAGGAGAAACAACATGACAGTACCAAATTGCCCAGTATGTGGTTCAGAATATGCTTATGAAGATCGGGGATTATTGATTTGTCCTGAATGTGGAAACGAATGGACACCATCTGAAGAAACAGAAACAGAAGCAGAAGGCCTAGTAGTAATTGATGCAAACGGCAATCGTCTAACAGAGGGCGACAGTGTGACCGTTATCAAGGATTTAAAAGTAAAAGGAGCTTCCTCACCTATCAAACAAGGAACAAAGGTGAAGAATATCCGTTTAGTTGAAGGAGACCACAATATCGATTGTAAAATCGAAGGGTTTGGTCCGATGAAGCTGAAATCAGAATTTGTCAAAAAGAATTAAAATATTCAATCTCTTTTCACAATTATTCTACTCGAACAATGGTAAAATAAAAGCAATGAGGAAAGGGTGAAACGATTATGTATGGATATGGTTTTTATGGCTTAGATCCAACGTTTCTTTTAGTTATTGCTGGATTAGCTATTTCCGGAATCGCTTCTGCTTACGTCAATAGTACTTTTCGTAAATACGACAAAATCAGAAGCCAAAATAATGTGACTGGTACACAAGCCGCCCAGTTCATTTTACAAAGTCAGAAAATCAATAACGTTGGCGTCCAACAAATCGCCGGTGATTTGACGGACAATTATAATTCAGGGAACAAGATGTTGAGTTTATCGCAAGCTACAGCACAATCTACATCAGTCGCTGCAATTGGGGTAGCTGCCCATGAATGCGGACACGCAGTGCAAGATGCTGTTGGTTATGCGCCGTTGAAAATCAGAGCTTCATTAGTGCCTGTCGCAAATTTTGGCTCGATGATTTCGTTTCCGTTGATCATGGTAGGTGTATTATTTAGTTGGAATACGACGTTGATCAATATTGGTATCTTCGCTTTTTCATTGGCACTATTGTTTCAACTTGTTACGCTACCAGTAGAATTCAACGCGTCAAGACGAGCGATCCAAATTTTAAGTGAAGGTGGCTTACTGACAGAAGAAGAGGTACCAATGGCGAAACATGTGCTATTTGCGGCGGCTTTGACCTATGTTGCTGCAGCGCTATCTACTTTCTTACAATTGCTACGTTTGATTTTGATTTTTGGCGGTAACCGTCGAGACTAGAACAAACCAATAAAAAGTGAGGGACAGTCGATTGGACTGATCCACTCACTTTTTATTTTGGAAAAATTAGTATTAATTTAAAAGTTCAGACGGAGACCGCTTGCTTCTCCTATCTTTTCTTTAAATCAAATCATTTTATTGACATAGAGTTGTTGGATTTTTGTGACTAAGTCTACCCATAAATCTTTTTCTTTACTAGGATCAAGGTAAAAAATTTTACTCGTTTGATGAAATTTATCAAACCAATCGGTGACGATCAAATCTGCTTGTTCTGGATTTTCTGTCAAGCGAATCATTTTTTCGTCAAATACTTGTCGTAATCGATTTTGGATATGATAATTTCCTGTCAGCGTTTTATTCATTTGTACATAGATCAATAATTTTTCATTTGTTTCCGACTGCAAGAGGTTATAGATCAAGTTACTCAAATAATAAATAATCAATGTTTTTTTGGGGTGGTCATGAAAAACTTCAGAGATAATTTGTTGGATTTGTTGTATTTGTTCATTCGATTCATCAATCTCAAGTGCTGGTTTAGGAAAATGCAACGAGTAGAAAAAGGGAGTTGTATTTCCCAACATCAAAATAGAAATTAAAGAAAGCATAAGATAGTAATTGTAGAAAAACCTTTTTTCAGATGATGCGATCACTGGAAAGGTTTGAGCTAACTCTTTTGTTAGTGAGGTGATTTTCATACATAGATGATTACGTTTATTCGTCAAAGTATAACCAATCAAACTCTTCTGCTGGCTTGAAATGAGATTAGGAAAAAAGCAATAAATCAAAAAATTGAAATGCAATAGTTCATCAATGGCGATTTCATATGGTAAAAGATGAAACAAATGATGTTTAAAACTACCGGAGACATCTTGTACCTGTTGTAGCAATTCTAAAATAGCATAGACCTCACTAGATTCAGAGGTGATCAATGATGATTGTTGTGTACGAAGCGTAAAGATAGCAATCAGCAAATACAGGTTTTCTTGATATTTCAATGAATGCTTTGAAACGAGCAATTTTTTGGATAATCGCCGCTCTCTTTTTAGTTGGCTCAATTTGAATTTGTCAAAAGGCCATTCCAACCCTTGAAAAGCATCAGATAGAATAAAAAACAAATAGAGTCGGATAAATAATTCGTTTCCTTTGAACAAATAACAGCCCTGAGATGAAACAATCTCGATTTCAAAATCTTGAAGTGTTTCATTCAATTGGTGTGTTAATTTTTCTAAGTAAGAGTGGGATATGTATAATTGCTCCAATAAATATTTTTTCGGAACATACGCTTTGGGATAATTGACCATAAGTAATAAGTAGTTGAAACGATTGGATTCTCTTAAATAAAAAAGTTTGAGTTTGTGATAAATCATCATTTTTATTTCTTGGTATTCATCGGATATAGTTATTTCTCCTTTGTGTGTAGAGAAAATAAAAGTAGAAATGCTCAATTGCTGTTCAATCGTAGTATTCAACTTTCGAATCAATTCTTTGATTGTCCGTTTAGGTATAGTCAGTTCATCCGCAAGTTCTTTTAACGTACATTGACTTTTTTGAGCGATCGTATAGAGGACTAATAACTCTTTCTTTTTTGCATCGATTAACATGATGGACTCCTTTCTGACAATTAGTGTACTAGTGGTGACATAAAATGTGAGTGGAAAGTGTTTTCAATGTATGATATTCTCACATAGTAATAGAATTTGATTATATAACTTGTTATTTTAAGAAATGATAATCAGTTATCTATTCTATTGTTTATTTCTTTGCTTATTTTGTCAAGTTGGAATCATTTAAATAATCTTGGATAAGGGAATACAATGTTATTTAATTGAGGATATCGTTATTTTTTAAATCTTATTTTTGGCGAAGCATTAGATAAATCAAGCTTCTATTACAAAGAGACATATTTTAACCCCCGAAATATGTTATTATCGTTTTTTTTTATCAAAACTTGTTTCTTCATGGTTTACATAAGTTTTTCCTACTAGCGAATGCGCTGGATCGTCATGGGAAATTAAAAAAAGAATCATTGCCGGATATGAATAAGATAATCGGAAAGGATGGATGGTTTCGTGGGAAGAGTGACGAATTTTAGTAAAGAATATTTACTATTTAAGAGTATGGTATATGCTGAAGAAAATGGGTTATCGACAATCACAGCGAGAAGTTTAGCTTCTTTTTGTGGCTGTTCTACTTACCCGATTTATGCACATTTTAAATCAATCCGTATACTAAAAGAAAAAATTATCGAAGAGATCACGATATGTTTTGATCGATATTTAGCTGAATACGTTATTGACGATTTTTTCAGTGTCGTTCATTTATTGAAGGAGTTTTTCTCGATTCATGAGAGTATTAGAGGAGTAGTTATCAAATCCGAATTAGACATGGCCTCGTTGTTCAAACGAACGTTCTCAGAATTTGTCAGAGAACATACGGGAATCAAAGAAGCGTATTTATTAGAACTTCTTTGGCTGAACGCATTAGGAAGTTTAAATTCAGATAAATCATCAAAGGAATTTTTTGAGACAATGACATTGATTTGGAATAAGTTAGCAGAATTAGAAGATGATTTGCCTGAAATGCTAACAAATATCCAATACGTTCCGGTTAATTGACCTTACATTTCTTTGGATGGATGATTTACTTTAGTTGTTCGTATGAAGCATCTCCAAAAAGGAGGTGCTTTTTTTAACAGAATTAGGCAGAAGTCGCCCATCCTCTATAGGTGGGTGATGAATGCCGTTCGGTATGAGGGTTACCGTTGGTAACTCGAAGACCGACAACTAAGGCGTATTGCTTTTTTATTTTGTCTCATGTTAAAATCAGTCTATACAAGAAATGAGTTGATACAACATGGAATTAGACACAAATAACCATTCAGTATTTCTTCTTTATTATCACCTTGTTTTAGTAACGAAATATCGTAGACAAGTAATTGATAATGAAATATCTAACTACGCTAAAGCGACTTTTGAAAGAATCTCAGAATCGTATCATATCACTTTAGTTGAGTGGAATCATGATAAAGACCACGTTCATATTATGTTCAAAGCTCAACCAAAAACAGAATTGACAAAATTTATCAATGCCTATAAAAGTGCTAGTTCACGTTTGATAAAGCGCAATTATCCAAGAATCAAACAATTTCTTTGGAAAGAAATGTTCTGGTCAAAAAGTTTTTGTCTTTTGACAACTGGTGGAGCACCAATTGATGTGATTAAGAAATATATTCAAAATCAAGGAAACAATCATAAATAGAAAGCAGGCGAGCTTTATGGAGCGACTAAAAGCATATAAATTTAGAATCTATCCAACAGAAGAACAAGAAACCTTCTTTGCTAAGTCTTTTGGCTGTGTCCGTAAGGTCTACAATCTAATGCTTGATGACCGAATGAAAGCTTATAAAGAAACTAGGAAAAATTCCTCTAAAAAAATGAGTTTTCCAACGCCTGCAAAATATAAGCAAGATTTTCCGTTCTTGAAAGAAGTGGATAGTCTTGCTTTAGCAAATGCACAACTCAACCTAGATAAGGCGTATAAGAACTTCTTTCGCGATAAGTCCGCCGGATTTCCTCGTTTCAAAAGCAAGAAAAATCCAGTTCAAAGCTATACGACTAACAATCAAAATGGAACAATCGCTTTGATTGATAATCAATTTGTCAAACTTCCTAAGTTGAAGTCGTTAGTTAAAATTACGCTCCATAGACAACCTAAAGGTCTGATCAAATCCGCTACAATATCACGTCATTCTAGCGGTAAATATTATATTTCTTTATTGTGTAAAGAAGAAATAGCTGAGCTTCCTAAAACTAATTCCGCTATTGGAATTGACCTTGGTATAACTGATTTTGCAATCCTTTCTAATGGTCAAAAGATTGATAACAATAAATTCACGTCAAAAATGTCAAAAAAACTAAAACGTGAACAACGTAAGTTGTCAAGACGTGCATTATTAGCTAAACAAAAAGGTATCAATCTGTTTGAAGCTAGAAATTATCAAAAACAAAAACGTAAAATAGCACGACTACATGAAAAAGTAATGAATCAACGCAATGACTTTCTAAACAAGTTGAGCACAGAGATTATCAAAAATCACGATATGATCTGTATAGAAGACTTAAATACAAAAGGTATGTTGCGTAATCATAAACTAGCAAAAAGTATTTCGGATGTTTCATGGTCTAGTTTTGTGACTAGGTTACAATACAAAGCTGACTGGTACGGTCGAAAAATTATCGAAGTGGATAAGTGGTTCCCATCTAGTCAAATCTGTTCGAATTGTGGACACAAAGACGGCAAGAAATCTCTAGAAATTCGAGAATGGACTTGTCCTGTTTGTCATGTTCATCATGACCGAGATATCAATGCTAGTATCAATATTCTGACCGAAGGTCTAAGACTACATTCTATGGGATTAGCTTAGATCCAATCATCAAAAACCGTAGGAACTACGGGGATAGCTTGGTAAATAAGAGAAACCGCTGTGAGTAAAGAAATACGCTTGCAAGTATGCTCTATTCCCAAGAAGCTCCCACTTCAAGCGTTAAAAACCAGTAGGTTTAGCTAAGTGGTGAGTAGTTCACAATCACTTATTACGTATTCCCATCTAAGTACTTTTCCAAATACTCAATCTTTGCTAGATCCTTGTGATTATTTTTATCTGCACGGTAACTATCTTTAGCGGAACGTTGATAGATTTTTAAATATTGTTCCGCTGTAGGTAAGTAGAAGGAACAGTCGTCGATCCTGATTAGAGAGAGTTCATTAAGTGGAATACCTGAAAAGCCGAGAAGACTGTCCATGCTGCCAAATTGGATGGTATAAGAATCTTTAGCAAATTCATGTTCGTGTAAATCAACTAGATGGTAACTCAACGTTTCCATGATTTTTAAGATGCTTTGCCAATTGTGCAAGCGATCTTCATCGGGTGCTTCCCAACCACGGGGATCGCCAGGAACGTGGATGTCAATGTCTCTTGGTTGCCAGTCGATATCTGTTAAGTAAGACAAGCCTAATGAACCTAGTAGTAGCGGAGTAATCTGTTGCTTGTTTAATTTTTGCGTGATCAATAAAAATTCTTTGAAATAAAGTTCCATGAATTTTCTCCTTTTCTTTGGTTGCATTTATTGTAACAAAGTGGATGTCTAATTTTCCATTTCATCCTGAAAACAAAACTAGATTCTCTCAAAAAGTGAGTCTAGTTTTTTTATTTCTTGTATTCAAGAAGTGAAGTTGGGGAGTAACTATAAATTTAACTGTAGGAGTTGTAAAAAAATGAATGTGAAAGGCTTAGTTTTCCTGTTTTTGGTATACTTGATTTACTATCAATCAGAAAGTTGGTGACAGATTGAACCTAGAAGCACAAAAATATTGGGAAAGCTTTTGCTTAAAAAATGGTGTGTCACAAGCGTCATTATATGAAATTTTTGCTTTTGGAAATACGAAAGAACACGCAGATGAATTAGCAGATTTGGTATTGGAAGGGAAGAAAACAGGGACAAGCTCAGGGTATGAGCTTTACCAAATGGATAACGAACCATTACCTAAAGTTGGTGACTACTCCGTCGTTGTGAATAGCTCTAAAGTACCGATAGGCATTATCCAGACTGTCGAAGTGATGATCCTACCTTGGAAAGAAATCACCGAAGAACTGGCAGCTACAGAAGGTGAAGGCGACTTATCTCTTATGTATTGGCAAAAGGGACATTACAATTATTTCAAACCTTACTATGAAGAACATGGACTATTGCTCAATGAAGAAACAAAAATCGTCTTTGAACGATTCCAACTTGTTGATCGATATTTGCCGAAAAAAGAGGAAACCAATGCGTATTGATTTAGTAGAAGAAGCAATAGAAAAGAAAAAAATCGTCCAAGAAGTCTTGAATGATTTGCCAGAATGGTTTGGCTTGCCAGATTCGACACAAGAATACATCGAGAACTGCCAAAAATATCCGTTGTGGGTCTTGCAAGAAACAAATGAATCAATAGGGTTTATCAGTTTAAAAGAAACAAGTAAAGCCACCGGTGAGATCTATTGTATGGGGATAAAAAAAGCCTATCATCATCGAGGATTAGGTAAGCGATTACTAGGTGAACTTGAATCCTATGCAAGAAAACATTACCTATTTTTACAAGTGAAAACGGTCGCCGAAGGGCATTACGCTATCTATGATCAGACGATTGGATTCTATCGAAGGATGGGTTTTGTTGAGCTAGAAGTGTTCCCAACCTTATGGGATGAATGGAATCCATGTTTGGTAATGCTAAAAAGTCTTAACTAAAAAAGAAAGCGAAGTTGGAACTCTCGCACATGACAGTTGTCGTTCGTGGTCGTAAATGTTCGACAGAAGTCTTTACGGAGATCTTTGATGCAAAAGAAGTGTATTCGAGTAAGGAAAACAATACTCCTTATTTCCAGAAACATTCTTATTGATCGGTGATCTGTGGGTGGCGTTGATGGAAGATAAGCAGACAAAGCTTCTCAAAACCTACAATCATATTGATTTTTCAAATCTCTGCGGAACAACTTCTTTGATATAAAGAACAACTTCGTCTTCTAGACCTCAAAATTGAAGAAGGACGTTCGCGGGTAGCAGTAGACATCCATGCGGGCAATCTAAATGATCGTTTGAAGAGGTATGAAGAATAACTATAAGTTTTCAGGAGTAATGGGATGATTAAAAAAGTGAAGAAACTAGACCGAGAGATAATGGACCGGCTACTAACTATTTGGTTAACGACCAATATCAAGACACATGATTTTATTGATGAGAAATATTGGTATGAGAAAGAAGCGTTGTTGAAAAAAGAATTGCCAAAAGCAGAAATTTATTATTGTGAAATGAATAGTCAGATCGTTGGTTTTATGGGAATCGTAGATGAATCTTATTTAGCTGGCATTTTTGTAGAGTCAACATATCAAAATAGAAAAATCGGGCAAAAATTGATTGAAGCTGCTAAAAAAGAAAAAGAACGAATAAGCTTGCATGTTTATGGTAAGAATAAAGGAGCAATACGATTCTACTTTAGAAATGGCTTTATAAAAGTGGATGAACAAATGGATGAATCGACGGGTGAGAAAGAATACCTTATGATCTGGGAAAACATTAAACAGATCTAATGAGTACAAAAAAATTTGTTTTGGTTCCGATTAACAAAAAACAAGATCGATCCTTGAAGGTTGATCTTGTTTTTTTGCGATATTACTAGCGATTGAATAGCACAAACGGCAGACTTGTGAGTAATGCGATCACCCCACAAATCAATCCAAACAAAAGGACGATTCCTACCTTTTCGATCCGATTTCTAACCTTGTCTCTTTGTTTACGTAGAGGTGCTACTTCTTTGTTTTCCATGAATGCAACGATTTCTTTGTAGGTTTTGATATTCTCTTGTTTTTTGAGTCCCTCGACTTTTATTGCGCCGTACATGCTGACGATCCAAAAGATCAAGGGAAGAGCTAATCGCCAATTACCAGGTAAAAACAAGGATGGCCCAATTGAAATCAAAGCAAGGAGCATTGATACGAGCATGACTTTAGTATATTTGTTTATTTCCAGAAGTGTCATATTTTCTTTCATCTTTTCCAC